>Ga0070741_10002123_pt1 | contig 55225 bp, 44 predicted proteins | sample Coa_R1_4_FD_66440 | JGI IMG/M metagenome (GOLD analysis project Ga0070741, IMG submission 66440) | Surface soil microbial communities from Centralia Pennsylvania, which are recovering from an underground coalmine fire - Coalmine... | ecosystem: Environmental > Terrestrial > Soil > Unclassified ... | reverse complement strand
AGTGAATGACCGCGCGAAGCTGCCGTAGCGTCGCTCGATGCGGTGGAAGTTTTCTTCTTTTTCGTCTTTCTCGAATTTGCGCTCGCCGCTCACTGTGAGAACATTGTTGTCGATTTTTACGTCGATGTCTTTTTCGTTTACGCCCGGGACTTCGAACTTCAGCGAGAGATTGTTTTCGTCTTCATATACGTCAACCGGTGGCGCAAAGGCCGAATTTGCCAACGACTCATCGGAGTGACCCCAGTCGCCGTAGACATCCTGAAAGAGTCGATTCATGCGACTCTGCAGTGAATAGAGATCGGATGATGGATTCCAACGCGTAATCGCCATGGTGATGTTTCCTCCTTTGCTTCCGAAATTGAGAAAGGATCGGCGGACGGAACACTCAACCGCAGCGTGGAAGCGCCGCCAGCGGACGAATGTCGCCGCATGACTGCCATGCTTAATTAGCATCGATGGCGGTTGGCAATCGACGGATGCTAGCGGAGACAGGGGCGTGCGGAGACACTTATTGCAATGCGATGGTTTCGCAGCAATCCCAGTTGTTGAACGATCTCTGCCGCGCAGCAACCATTTCTACTCCTTTCGTTCTCTGACCAGAGGTACTGCAATACGGTTGTCGAGGCTGCACGTGCCTGGACAGAATCACTCAGAAAAATCTGCTGTCGCCATTGTCTTGACGTTTGCTGCTGGGTGTGTAGACATCGTCGGCTACCTCTCTGTCTATCACACCTTCACCGCGCACATGACCGGCAACACGGTCCATCTTGGGAACTCACTGTTAGCGGGAGATGCCAAAGAAGCTGGTCTTACCGGGCTGGTTCTTCTCACGTTTGTAGGAGGATCTCTCGCGGGACGAGCCCTGATCGAAATAGGAGCGCGCAATCAAATCCGCGCTATTGCGTCGTGGACTCTGGGCGTTGAAGCCGCACTGCTTGCGATCGTCGGTTCAGGAGAACTCGGCGGACTCAGAGCGGGAATGGCAGTCCACTATCCCAAAACCGCACTCGGGCTGCTTGCCTTTGCCATGGGGCTGCAGACCGCAACCATCACTCGCGTCGGCGCGCTGACCGTGCACACTACGTTTGTTACGGGAATGATCAACAAGTTTTGCCAGCTCGTGTCCCAGGTGATCTTCGACGCTTTCGACGCTGTGTCAGGAAAGACGAGTCCCGCGGTTATTGAACGGCTGCAGCATCGGCATCAGACTATCCGCAAAGCATGGTTCATTTTTGCAATCTGGTGTACTTACACCGTGGGAGCAATCGCAGGTACGGGTTTGGAGTCGAAATGGGAATTGCGATCGCTCTTTATTCCTGTTGCACTGTTGTGCGTTGCTATCGTGGCTGATCAGGTCCTCCCGCTTGCGGTCGAAGAAGAAAAAGATCAGTCCGAGCAATGAACTCAGGCTGCTTCGCTGTCGGCTACCGGGGGTTTGAGGACAGGCAGTCACCTGGTTTCCTGCCGTGTTCCGGTAGCCGACAAGCTACTCAGACTACGCGATCCTGCGTGTCTCACCCGCTTCGGGGCGTTCCACTGCTTTCAGGTCTCTCTTCGGCACTCCCTGGCGTCCGCCGGCCGTGGCTGCGATCAGGCCGAGTATCAGCGCTACGAACAACCAGTAGCCACCGACTGCGAGCACATCAGCAACTCTCCCCGCTCCTAGAGCGCCGGGATTCGCGTTGCCCGATACGGTGCCTGTGAGGACCATGCTCGTAATGAGAATGGAACTGAAAACCGCCATACCGAAGGTCACAAAGCCGTGATACATGCCGATATGCGGGATTGACGTCCGGCTCAGAACCGCGGCAGCGCGTCCGCCGAAGTACAGAGCGATGATCGAGAGCACAACCGCCCAGATTCCGATGCCGGTGCTGATTCCGCCTGTGACAGCGTTCCCGTTAGCCGGAGTAGTCGCCGAAGCGAAGATCGCCATGCCTAGAATTCCGAACGTTGCTTCAATTGCAAGAAATACGAAAGTACCGCCAAAGATCGCTGACCAGGAGAGCCCGCGGTCGCGATCTACTACCACTGGATAACTTGACATTGCATTCCACCTCTCAGGAACACACCCCGAGTGCTCGGCTCAGAAATGCGTTCCAACCTCGAATTTTGTTGGATTTGTGTCCATTTAGTGCGGTGCAAGCGAGAGAGTGATGGTTGCAATTCGGGATGGTTGTAACCGCAATGGGACCTGCTGGTACGCATCGACAATAGCCGAGTACCGCAGCAATGCTTTCTGGCGATACGGTCAACCTCTCCGCCTCAGCTGATATCTAGCTCAGAGTGGGAGAAATGTTCTCGTCTTTACTCACGCAAGTTCCTGAAAGTCTCGCTACACGGTTCCAACTCAGCGCACCAGTCTGGAGAAGCAAATGGCAATGACGATCTCAGATGCCGTCGTACACACGCTCATTGATTGGGGCGTGGAAGTTGTGTTTGGTTTACCTGGAGACGGAATCAACGGCTTCATGGAAGCTCTGCGCAAGGCGCAGGGAAGAATTCGCTATGTCCATATGCGGCACGAAGAAGCAGCAGCTATGGCGGCGTGCGGATACGCGAAGTTCTCGAGCAAGCTGGGTGTTTGCTTCTCGACCGCGGCTCCGGGCGCCATTCACATGCTGAACGGGCTCTACGACGCAAAGATCGATCAGGCTCCGGTGCTCGCGATTACAGGTATGACCTACCACGACCTGATCGGCACGCATTACTTACAGGACATGAATCAGGACTACCTGTTCCAGGATGTTGCCATTTACAACCAGCGCATTATGGGTCCAGCGCATGTTGAGAACGTCGTCAATCTCGCCTGCCGTGCCGCGCTGAGTCATCGAGCTGTGTCACACGTCTGCATTCCCATCGATTACCAGGTTGCGAGCATGTCAGAGCAGAAGCGCTCTCATCGCAATCTGCCCGGGCATGAGTCAGATGCGTTCACGATTCCACGCCGCATTCCGGAACGTACACAGCTCGAAAAAGCCGCAGCAGTATTTAGGAATAAGAAGAGGATCGCCATTCTCGCCGGCGCTGGCGCACGCGGCGCACGCGAAGAGTTGGAACAGACTGCTGAGCGGCTCGGCGCTCCTGTGGTGAAGGCACTGCTCGGAAAAGACTGTCTGCCGGACGATAGCCCGTATTGTGTCGGCGGAACGGGAGTAGTAGGCACGCGGCCTTCCTGGAACGCCTTCAAGGAATGCGACGCGCTGCTGATCGTCGGCAGCTCTTTCCCTTACATCGAGTTCCTTCCCAAACCCGGACAAGCAGTCGGCGTCCAGATTGATGACAAGCCTGAGCGCATCGGCTTGCGCTATCCAGTCGATGTCGGACTTGTTGGAGACGCGAAATCCACTCTGCGGGAGCTGCTCGCATTTCTGCCGCGCAATAAAGATCGCGCGTTCCTCAAGCAAGCACAAAAGGAAGCGCGAGAGTGGTGGGCGCTGATGGAAGAGCGCGGCACGCGTCGCGACAAGCCGATGAAGCCGCAAGTCATCACCTGGAATCTTTCGAAAATGCTGAAAGATGACGCGATTGTCTGCGGCGATTCAGGTACCGTGACGACCTGGATCGCGCGCATGATGCTGCGCAAGGACCAGAAGTTCTCGTTCAGCGGCACGCTTTGCAGTATGGCGGCGGGCTTGCCCTACGCAATTGGAGCACAGGTCGCGTTCCCGCGCAGACAAGTCGTTGCATTTACCGGTGACGGATCGCTCAGCATGATGATGGGCGACCTCGCCACGCTCGTTCAGCACAAGCTGCCGGTGAAGCTGATCGTGATGAAGAACAATACGCTCGGGCTGATCAAATGGGAGCAGATGATCTTTCTTGGTAATCCCGAGTACGGCGTGGAACTTGCGCCGATTGACTTCGTGAAAGTTGCGGAAGCTTGCGGACTGAAAGCCGTTCATATCGAAGAACCGAAGAACTGTCACGATCAACTCAAGCAGGCACTGAATATGGATGGACCGGTCGTGATCGAGTGCGTCGTCGATCCGCATGAGCCGCCGTTGCCGCCTGTCATCACTAAACGCCAGACCAAACATCTCGCGGAAGCTCTCGCGCGCGGGGACCGCAATCGCGTGCCGATTGGCCTCACCATCGGACGCGACATGCTCGACGAAGCCACCTTCGAGGCGAGTCCGTACGGAGCGGGTGCGCGCGTGCTCGGAATCGATCACGAAAAGGAAGGTCAACAGGAGCTGGAGCTTTCAAGAAAGGGCGGGCGCAATGGCGACACTGGTAAGCATAAAGCCTAGTCCGCGCGTCAGCGCCGACGATTGGTCGAAGGAAGCACATGCGCTCGAATCCGAGCTGAAGAAGAAGATCGCAGGCGAAGTCCGTTTCGATATCGGCAGTCGGGCTCTCTATGCCTCTGACCTGTCGATTTATCGTCAGGTACCGATCGGCGTGGTGATTCCGAAGCAGGTGGAAGATGTGTTTCAAACCGTCGATGCCTGCCGGCAGCGCGACGTTCCCATTCTGGGGCGAGGGTGCGGCACCAGCCTTGCAGGTCAAACCTGCAATGTCGCTGTCGTGATCGACTTTTCGAAGTATCTCAATCAGCTTCTCGATCTCGATCCGTATCGCTGCTATGCGCATGTGCAGCCCGGGATCATCTGTGATCAGCTTCGCAATGCTGCCGAGCGATTTCACCTCACCTTCGGGCCTGATCCCGCAACTCACAAGTACTGCACGCTGGGAGGAATGTTAGGGAACAATTCCTGCGGCGCGCACTCGGTGATGGCGGGGAAAACGGTTGACAATGTGGAGGAACTGGAGATCCTCACTTACGACGGTCTTCATCTGACGGTGGGAAAGACCAGTGAATTCGAACTAGCCCGCAAAGTGCGTGAGCCCGGTAGGGCAGGAGAGATTTACAAATCCCTGAAAAAGCTCCGGGACCGATATGGGAAGGAGATACGCGACCGGTATCCGCAAATACCGCGCCGCGTCTCCGGGTATAACCTCGATGAGCTTCTTCCCGAAAACGAATTTCACGTCGCGCGCTCACTGATCGGTTCGGAGGGCACCTGCGCACTGATCCTTTCGGCAAAGCTGAAGCTGGTGCCTAGTCCCGTAAAACGAGCGTTATTGGTGATCGCCTATCCCGATATGTTCACTGCTGCCGATCACGCTGCCGATTTGCGAGCTCTGAACCCCATTGCGCTCGAGGCCTTCCAGAAACACGTCATTGAGAATATGCGCCGAAAAGGGAAGCCGGTCGGCGGAATCGATTTACTTCCCAAAGGAGACACCTGGGTTCTAGTCGAGTTCGGAGGTGAAACCGAGGCCGAAGCTGCTGCCGAGGCCGAGCACGCGAAGCGAAAGGTCGAACGCAACCTGAGCGGACACCTTGAGATGAAGGTCTTCTCTGAAGCCGGTGATCAACAATCGATTTGGCAAACGCGTGAAGATGGCGTCGGCGCAAGCCGTGTTCCCGGTGAAGAAGACGCCTGGCCTTCATGGGAAGACACGGCAGTAGCCCCGGAGAAGCTCGGCAACTATCTGCGCGATTTTTACAAGATCGTCGATAAGCACGGCTACAAGATGACGATCTTCGGCCACTTCGGCGACGGCTGTATGCACACTCGCATTACCTTTAACCTGAAGACCGCCGCCGGTGTGCGCAATTTCCGGAGCTTCATGCAGGAGGCGGCCGATCTGGTGGTGAGCTACGGCGGGTCGCTTTCGGGCGAGCACGGAGACGGCCAGGCGAAAGGCGAGCTGCTGCCGAAGATGTTCGGGTCGGAGCTGATGCAGGCATTCCGCGAGTTCAAGTCAATATGGGATCCGCATTGGCGAATGAATCCGGGCAAGGTGGTTGATGCATACCCGCTCGATACCAATCTGCGCACCGGCCCGGATTATCGCCCTCAACCTGTCTTCACGCACTTCAAATTTCCCGAAGATCACGGCAGCTTCGCCGAAGCGACCGAACGCTGCTTCGGAGTAGGGAAGTGCCGCTCCCTCGAGGGCGACACCATGTGTCCGAGTTTCCGCGCTACTCGCGAAGAGAAACATACGACACGAGGCCGGGCACGCCTGCTCTTCGAAATGTTACGCGGCGACTCCATTCACGATCGCTGGCAGGATGAGCATGTGAAAGAGGCGCTGGATTTGTGCCTTTCGTGCAAAGGGTGCAAAGGTGATTGTCCTGTGTCAGTGGATGTCGCGACATACAAAGCTGAGTTCCTGTCGCACTACTACGAATCGAAGCCGCGTCCCCGGGCTGCTTACGCTCTGGGGCTCATCAATGAATGGGCGCAACTCGCATCGACGATGCCTGGCGCGTTCAACATCATCACGCAAACTCCTGCCTTGGCCGAAATTGCAAAGAAGGCCGCCGGCATTTCTCCGCATCGTTCGCTGCCGCCGATTGCTCCTACGACCTTTCGTTCGTGGTTCCAAAGACGGAAATCACGCAACCGCAACCGCAGAACCGGCAGCAGCCAAAAGGTGCTGCTGTGGGCGGATACATTCAACAATTACTTCCATCCAGACATCGCTCAAGCTGCAGTTGAAGTACTTGAATCTGCTGGATTCGAGCTTATAGTTCCTGACAAGCCGCTTTGCTGTGGTCGCCCCCTGTTCGATTTCGGAATGCTGGATCGCGCCAAGCGCTATTTGCGGGACGTTTTGAACAACTTGCGCTCCGACCTCACGGCCGGGATTCCCATTGTGGTCCTCGAGCCCAGTTGCGCCGCCGTCTTTCGTGATGAGCTGTGCAATCTCATGCCTGCGGACGAAGATGCAGCTCGTATGAGGAGTCAGACATTTCTCCTCAGCGAGTTCCTGCAGAAGAAGGCGCCGGATTTCCAGATTCCCAAACTTGAACGCCGAGCCACTGTTCACGGACACTGTCATCACAAAGCCATCATGCAGATGGACGATGAGGTTGCTCTTCTGAAGCGGCTCGGCCTGGATTTCGAAGTGCTCGATGACGGTTGCTGCGGAATGGCTGGCTCGTTTGGTTTCGAAGAGGAGAAGTACGACGTCTCCGTTCGCTGCGCTGAACACGGACTCTTGCCTGCAATTCGCGATACCGAGTCCGACGCCTTCATCATCGCCAACGGCTTCAGCTGCCAGGAACAGGTTCGCCAGCTCACCAATCGCGAGGCTCTTCACATCGCTCAGGTGATTCAGTTTGCGCTGCGCAGCGGCGAAGGTCTAAACGGAGGTTCTCCGGAGCAGAGCATGATCGAGCGACGGCAAAAAGAAGTGAAGGCCTCGATGCTGAAGACGAGCAGCGCACTCGTGAGCGCCGCGATTGCTGCGGCAACGCTTTGGTATGCAGCGAGTAAACGCAACTCGCAAGATACCGGCACCGCGGCTCAGCATAACTAAACACCACCGTCAAGCTGTCCGAGACTGCATCTGATTCTGATAACGTTAAAACAGTCTCAACCCCGAATGCCGTTTCGATTTCCCGGTACCAATCCGGAAGATTGTCCGCCGGATGACGTGCGTTGCGCTCATCTCGCAGGCTTGCGAGCAGTGGCTTCCCTCGAAGCACTCAAGGGACTTCTCGCCATAGGGGCCGGAATCGGACTCTTCACTCTCCTCCATAAGGACCTGGGAGATATTGCTGAAAATCTAGTCGAGGCGTTGCACCTCAATCCTGCACATCGGATCGCGCAGGCATTTATCAATGCTGCCGATCGCATGAGCGATACGCGCATAGCCACTCTTGCATTCGTCGCATTCGCGTATGCAGCGATTCGCTTCATCGAAGCTTATGGTCTCTGGAACGCGCGGGCGTGGGCCGAATGGTTCGCGATCATCTCAGGCGCCGCCTATCTGCCGTGGGAGATCCTTGAAGTAGTGAAACATCCTCATCATGTGATCCGATGGATTGTGCTGCTCATCAACATCGTTGTAGTGCTTTACATGGTCTATGTGCGGTGGGACACGTTGAAGGAAGGGAACAGGGAACAGGTGACAGGGAACAGAGCGAAGCATGGTGCGCTTGGATGATCGGGTTCTCCCGTCTTTCCCTATCACCTGTTCCCTATAACCTGTCCCCTGCTTTTAAGGTACCGGCGTGTTGCGATCCACGCGCAAACGCAATCCGCACTCCGCGGGAAGATTTACCTGCTTACCGGTCGTCGCGAGAACATAACCTCCGCCCGCGAGATTGCCTACGGCCAATCCCTTCAGTGGTGGACCAAAAGCTCCACTAAGGCCGGCATTTGTGCTAATGGCTTCAGGTGTCGCGTTTTCTGCGCGCGTGGCTGGTTTGGTTCTATGAACCGAAATCAGGGTCGCGTCGATGGGAACGTCGGTTCCATTCGGCAGTTGGATGTCGGTAAACCGAAGGTTCAGGTGGCCCATGTCCTTGATCGCATCAGCCAGTTTTTCATTATCGGAGTCACTGACCTGCCCGTTCAGCTTTGAGCCCGTTGGGATAATCACATTACCGATGGCGCCTCGCACCGGGGCGCTGATGGTAGCCGTGAATCGATCGCCTACTCTGGAAGTCTTCGTGGAGAGCGGTGTATCCAGAGTCGCGCGAAATTCCGTGCCGGCCTTCAGGAGCTGCGGTTGAGAGTTTTCGGTCGTTGAAGTCGGAATCGAGTCGGACTGTGGCTTGGCTGACGGGACCGGAGCAGGAGCTTTCGTATCCGGAGGCATTTCCTTCTGTGGTTGTTCCGGCGATTGTGACGCGGCCGCAGGAGGTGGCGGTGTGGTCGCTATCCCCTGGTTTGGGGCAGTTTGCTGAGCAGTTTGCGAAATACCCAGAGTAGAACAAAGGAATGCGACAGCAGCTACGAAGGAAGCACGGCGTAAGAACATCAAATTAGGGCCTCAGCAACTTAGAGCGGAATTGCTGAAGCGCAGGTTGGCTTGTTAGCAATCCCTAAACTAGCGGATGAGATTAAACTAGCGGATGAGATCGGACGTTTGCTGAACCGCAGGTAAGAGCCGCACGGCGCCGCGATTGGCATAATCCAAGACGTTGCCGGGCTTTACTCCAAGCCAGACTGTGACGATAGCCGCGACAACGAGAGCAGTGGTCAGGCCAGGCGCGGCTTTCAATCGCAAAGTTTCTTCGCCCGCTTGTGGTTCATACATGTACATGACAACTACAAGCCGCAGGTAGTAATAGGCTGCGACTGCGCTGTTAACAAGGCCGATGATTGTGAGCCACACGAGATTGCTTTTGAGCGCGGCATTGAAGACGTAGAACTTGGCGAAGAAGCCTCCCGTGGCGGGAATCCCAATCAGGGAAAGAAGGAAGATGGTTAGAGTTATCGCGAGCACCGGGGAACGTTTTCCCAATCCGGCGTAATCTTCGATATTCACGTATCGTTCTCCGCTACGTGCGAAGTGCGACACGACTGCGAACGCTCCCACGTTCATCGCAGCATACGAAGCTGCGTAGAAGATTGCAGCGGTGATGCCGATATCGCGTGCGTTGGGAGCGATCACGGCGGCAAAGGCGACCAGCAAATATCCAGCGTGGGCAATCGACGAGTACGCGAGCATGCGTTTTACGTTCGTCTGCAGCAGCGCGCCCAGATTGCCTAGCGTCATCGAGAGCGCGGCTGAGATCCAGACGAGCCAGAACCAGGCGTTGCTTGTGGCAATAGCAGCTCCGAATAGAATTCGGAGCAGCACTGCAAAAGCTGCCGCTTTGGGCCCGGTGGACATGAGTGCCACAACGGGAGCAGGAGCGCCTTCGTATACGTCAGGGGTCCAGATATGAAACGGCGCCGAAGCGACTTTAAATCCGATCCCCACGAACATCAAGGCAACGGCTACATACGCCAGACCGTGGCTGACGGGCACGTTTACGCCGGGCGTCATTGAAACCGCCGACGACTGGAGTGCAGAGGCGATGGTGTAAATGCTGGTTGACCCGGTTGCGCCGAACATCAGCGCGACGCCATATAGAAAGAAAGCCGTCGCAAATGATCCAAGCAGGAAATACTTAATCGAAGCCTCTGTACTCGTCGCATACCGACGTCGGAATCCGGCGAGGACGTAGGTTGCAATCGAAGAAATTTCCAGCGCGATGAAGATCAGCACCAGCTCAACGGCTGACGACATCAGGACCATGCCAACAGTCCCAAAAAGGATCAGCGCATAGTACTCACCGCCGCGGATCTGCTGTGTTTCCAGATACTCAAATGATGCGAGGATCACGACCGCGGAGATCGCGCAAATCAGCACGTGAAAGAAGATGCTGAATTCATCCACGCGAATCATCCCAAACCATCCCAATCCGGGGTAGTTCGCCTGGTACAGCGAAGCGGCGATCGCGACCAGCGTGCCGATGAAGGAAAAGACGCCGAGACCTTTGCGGCTGGAGCGCTCCGGCAGGAGTGGCTCGATGAACATGACAACAATGCCCCAGACGCTCAACACGAGCTCAGGAAGAATGCGTATGTAACTCAGATCAGGATTGGGCGTCATTTATCTGCCTTGCGGAGCAGGTGCGCGAGTAATGTCGAGTGCTGAGCGGCGGAGGCTGCGCTCACCGAAGAAGGACGCAGTGACTGCTGAACCGATGGATCGATCATGCGAATCCACAGCGGCGAAGCCACGCCCATGATGATTGCCATGGCGACCATTGGAATCAGGCTGATGCGCTCGCGTCCATCAGCGTCGGGCAGCCCGGCATTGACCCGCTGTTTGACTTCGCCGAAGAACGTGCGTTGGTAGAGCCACAGTAGATAGCCCGCGCTCCAGATCACTCCCGTTGTGCCGATGATTCCATACCATTTCCATGCACTGAACGCGCCGCTCAGGATAAGGAACTCGCCGACGAAACCGTTCAGCAGCGGCAGTCCGACGGATGACAGCGTGATCATCAGGAACAGCGTTGAGTACACCGGCATCGTCGTCGCCAGTCCGCCGTATTCCTTGATCTCATAAGTGTGGCGGCGCTCATAGAGCATGCCCAGCAGCATGAACAGCGCGCCGGTCGAGATTCCGTGATTTAGCATCTGGTACACGGCGCCGTCCACGCCGATCTGCGTGAAGGTGAAAACGCCGAGCACACAGAATCCAAGGTGGCTCACAGAGGAGTACGCCACCAGTTTCTTCATGTTGGGCTGGACGAGCGCGACTAATGCGCCGTACACGATCCCAATCAGCGCAAGCGCATTAATCCAAGGCGCATGCTCGTGAGCCTGAGCAGGGAACAGTGTTGCATTGAAACGCAGCAGTCCGTAAACGCCCATCTTCAGCAGTACGCCGGCGAGTAACACGGAACCAGCAGTCGGAGCCTCGACGTGCGCATCCGGCAACCACGTATGGAACGGGAATAGCGGAACTTTCACGGCAAACGCAATGAAGAAGCCGAAGAACAGAAGTTCGGCTGCGTGATTGAATCCCGGAATTGATCCGCTTTGGATGGCAGTCTGGATGGTCACGTAGTCGAAGCTGCCGGTCTGCACATAGAACCAGATGATCGACGCCAGCATGAACACAGACGCGACCATCGTGTATAGGAAGAACTTTACGGCAGCGTAGACGCGGCGCTCGTGGCCGTACATGCCGATCATCAGCGCCATCGGAATCAGCGTGGCTTCCCAGAAGACGTAGAAGAGGAAGAGATCGAGCGCGACGAAGACGCCGATCATCGCCGTCTCAAGGATCAGCATGATGACGAAGAATTCCTTCACCGCACCGTGAATCGACTTCCACGAGATCAGCACGCAGAACGGCGTGAGGAACGTCGTGAGCAGCACCAGCCACACCGAGATGCCATCAACCCCGAGGTGGTAGTGGATGTTGGGATGTGCGATCCACTGCGCATCGACGACAAACTGGAATCCTGGCGCGCCGCTTGACCAATGCACCGGCAGATGCAGCGAAAAGATGAACGCAACAATGGAAACAATCAGCGCAGTCCATTTGATGACGCGATCGTTGCGCGGAATGAGCGCGATCAGGATCGCTCCCGCGAACGGCACAAACGTGATCAGGGTGAGAATCCAGGTGTTCATGCGCGCAGCCCCATCCAGATCATGAATCCCACCACGCACGCCGCTCCGAGCGCTACCCAACCGGCGTAGGAGCGAATGCTGCCGGACTGCATTCGCCGCGTAATCCCGGACAGTCCTTTCGAAGTAGTCCCCGCGCCGTTCACGATGGCATCAATCACGCCGACATCGATTCCGCGCCACAGCACGCTGCGCGAGCCGTTCACGATGGGATTAATCAACGTGGCGTAATAAGCTTCGTCCACCCAGTATTTGTTCCACAGCGTGCGATAGGCCCCGCGCAGGCTCGTTGCGATTCGATCGGGAAGTTCCGGACGGCGATGGTAGAAGAACCATGCGAGCAATAATCCAAGAACCGCTACACCGACCGACGCTCCTGCCAACCCGAGCTCAAGTCCCTTTTCCGATTCGGGATTTTCGGATTGCTGCGGCTCATTCGGGAAATTTTCCGCTGAACGTGCCGGCTCCGAACTGGTATGAAAGACCGGCGTGAGGAATTGATCGAACTTGTTGTGTCCACCCAGCGATTCGGGAATTCCTACCCAGCCCATCACGAACGAGCCAATCGCGAGAACAACCAACGGGCCAAGCATGATCCACGGACTCTCGTGCACATGTCCACCGTGTCCATTGTGTCCACCATGTCCACCAGCATGAGCCGCAGTTTGCACTCCAGAATGGTGGCCAATGTCAGCAGGCGCCGAACCAGGCGCATGCACTCCGCCGGTTGGCTCTTCGTGTTCGTTGTGAACAGGCTGGCGCCGCTCACCGAAGAACGTCATGAACCACAGGCGGAACATATAGAACGACGTCATTCCGGCAGTGATCCAGCCGATAAGCCAGAAGATCCAGCTTCCGTGCGCTTTGTCGGAAAAAGCCTTCCACAGAATTTCGTCTTTCGAGAAGAAACCGCTGAGCGGAGGGAATCCGGCGATGGCGAAGGTTGCAATCGTCATCGTCCAGAACGTCCACGGGATCAGCTTCCGTAAGCCGCCCATGTGGCGCATGTCCTGCTCGCCGCTGAGAGCGTGAATCACCGATCCGGCCGCAAGGAAGAGCAGCGCCTTGAAGAACGCGTGCGTCATCAGGTGGAAAATTCCCGCTGAGAACGCAGCGACACCGCAGGCCATGAACATGTATCCGAGCTGCGAGACAGTGGAGTACGCGAGCACGCGTTTGATGTCGGTCTGCACGATTCCAATGCTGGCGGCGAAGATTGCGGTGAGTGCTCCGATGATCGCCACCACGCGCAGGGCAACTGGCGCATGCAGGAACAGAACATTAGAGCGGGCGATCATGTAAATGCCCGCAGTGACCATCGTGGCCGCGTGGATCAGTGCCGAAACGGGAGTTGGACCTTCCATGGCGTCCGGCAGCCAGACGTACAGAGGAATCTGTGCCGACTTTCCAGCCGCACCGAACATCATTAACAGCGCCGTTGCCGTGAGGAATCCAACGCCAGCTTCAACCGGTAGCGGCGAAATTGATTTGAACACTTTGTCGTAATCGAGGGTGCCGAAATGCTGGATCAGCAGGAACATTCCCAGCAGGAAGGCAAAATCGCCGACGCGGTTCGTGATAAACGCTTTCTTGCCAGCCTGCGCCGCCGAATCTTTGAGGAAGAAGAAACCGATCAGCAGATACGACGCGAGGCCCACGCCTTCCCATCCGACGAACATCAGCAGATAGCTGTTCGCCAGAACCAGCGTGAGCATGAAGAACATGAACAGATTCAGATAGGAGAAGAAGCGGTAATATCCGCCTTCTTCCGCCATGTATCCGACCGAGTAGATGTGAATCAGGAAGCCGACGCCGGTAACGATCAGCAGCATCGTCAAGGAGAGTTGGTCGAGATAGAAGCCGTAATCGACGCGGAAGGTCTGCCCGATTTCGATCCAGGGAAAGAGCCGCTCGATATGGGGAAGCTGCGCCTGCGGAATCGCCGAGAATTGCGTCACCACCCAGACCGCCCAGCCAAGCGAGGCGCCCGGAAAGATCAGCGCGATGGCGGCAACCAGGCTGCGCGGGAAGCGCTTGCCGAAGATGCCGTTTATAGCCGAGCCGATCAGGGGCAGAATCGGGATGAGCCACAGGTTCAAATTGGGACTCGGGTTCATAGTTTGAGCAGGTTCACCTGATCCACATTAAGAGTTTCACGCGTGCGGAAGACGGCGAGCACAATTGCCAGTCCGACCGCCGCCTCAGCCGCAGCTACCACCATGACGAAGAATACGAAGACCTGTCCGCTCACCTGATGCCAGCGGCTGGCGAAAGCGATGAACGTGAGGTTCACAGCATTCAGCATCAGCTCGATCGACATGAAGATGGTGATGATGTTGCGTTTGATCAGAAACGACGCGACGCCGATGGCAAACAGAATGGCGCCGAGAATCACATACCAGGAGAGCGGAATCATTGACGCTCCCTTCGCGCGAGGACGACCGCGCCCATGATGGCAATCAAGACCAGAACCGAAGTCACTTCAAACGGCAGCAGGAACTCGCGGAAGAGGGCAATGCCCAGCTGCTGCGTAGGAACATAGAAGTCGCCGATGCTCACGCGACCAAGCTGCGAGCGTGCAGAGGAGACCGTCCAGCAGATCAGGATGAAGAACGCAATCAGGCCCGGCACGCCCAACGCGAGAGCAACCTTGTTCCCGCGCGTCTTCTCTTCTACGCCGGCATTGAGCAACATGATGACGAAGACGAACAGCACCATGACGGCTCCGGCGTAGACAATCACCTGCACTGCGGCAACGAATTCTGCACCTAGAAGAAGAAAGAGGAGCGCGAGCGATCCCATGACGACGATCAACGAGAGTGCGCTGTTTACGGGATGTCGCTGCAGCAGGAAATTCAGCGCTCCCGCCACACAAATCACTGCGAAGATGATGAACAAGACTAAGTGGAACATTTAAGGAACCTGGCGCAGAGGAAGCCGCGCCTCGACAGCTAAGACTTCAATGCCAAAACCAAACTGGTGACCACGATATTCGCAATTGCCAATGGAAGCAGAAACTTCCACCCAAACGACATCAGTTGATCGTAGCGGAAACGCGGCAGCGTGCCGCGAATCCAGATATATAAAAAGATAAAGAAGAATACCTTTATAAAGAACCAGAACAGCGGCGAAATCATCAGCCAGATTCCCGGAGCGGGAATGTTCAGGCCGTCGAACGGACTGTGCCATCCACCGAAGAAGAGCAGTGTTGCCAGGCAGCCGACGGTCACCATGTTGCAGTACTCGGCCATGAAGAACATGGCGAATTTCATGGCGCTGTACTCGGTGTGATAGCCGGCAACCAGTTCCGTCTCCGCTTCGGGAAGATCGAATGGAATACGGTTCGTCTCGGCGTAAGCGGCCATGATGTAAATGAAGAACGCAACGAACTGGAATCCGCCGAAAAAGTGCCAGTTCAGGATTGAGCCAGCCTGGGAATCAACGATCTGCCGCAGGCTGAGACTGCCGGAAAGAATCAGCACTCCGACCAAAGACAGGCCAAGCGCCAATTCATAGCTGATCAACTGCGCGCTGGCTCGCAATGATCCTAAAAGGGAATACTTTGAGTTCGACGACCATCCCGAGAGCGCCACGCCATAGACGCCAATCGAAGTGATACCAAGAATGATCAGCAGCCCGATGTTGATGTCCTGAATGCCGGCGCCGGTCCAGAAGGCCGTCATTTGCAGCGGAATGTTGTAGCCGCCGAGATTCCAATTTCCGCCGAACGGAATAATGGAGATCGAGATCAGAGACAGGATCAGCGCGATCATCGGCGCGGCGATGTACAGCGGCTTATAAACGCTGTCGGGAACGAGGTCTTCTTTCAGGATGAACTTGATGCCGTCAGCGAGCGGCTGCAGCAAGCCAAACGGACCAACCCGCGTCGGACCCCAGCGGTTCTGCATGCGCGCGATCACTTTGCGCTCCATCAGCACGATGTAAGCGACGGCGGTGAGCAGCAGCCAGAGCAAAATCGCGAGCTTAATGACGGCGAAGATGATGTAGTGTGTCAGGTCCAATTCGTTTTCGTCCGTTAACAACACCGGGGAACTGCGAACACGAAGGTCACGAAATTTACACAAGAGGTCACAAGGAATTCTTCGTGACCTGACTCTGTTGCCTTTGTGACCTTCGTGTCCGCAGTTCTCAGTCCGCCGGAATCTCAGCTTCCGCCGGCGCTCGCCGGTTCTCGATCACCGAGTTCAGCGTATTCGAATAGCGTCCCAGCGTACCCGAGGTAAACAGCGAATCGTTTGCCGGCACAATGCTCTCCGGCGATGCCGGCTGCGAAATCGAACTGTGTTCGGGCGCGAGAGTGTGAACATCGCCTCCGGCAAACAGGTTCAGCCGCGAGAAATTGTAACCGGGCACGAGCCGCTGGATTTCATCGAGCAGCGCTTCGGGATCGAACGGGCTGAGCTTTGGTTCCAGATTGCGAGCAGCGAGCCAGACAGCGTGACGATCGGCCTCGCCGGATTGTGCGCCGCGGCTCTGTCCCATATCGGCACGCGTTCCTTTGCCAAAGGGAACCAGCTTGCGAACGTCAGCGCCCATGCGATCGGCGATGCGGACGATCAGTTCGAAATCGGTGCGAACTCCAGCGAGGTCCCCGGCTTTTTTCAGAAGCTGCAAGTCGCCGAATGTATTCGTATAGCTTCCCGACTTCTCGTAAGCGTTCGCCGCAGGCAGCACAACTTCGGCCGTCGTCGCAGTCTCGGTGAGAAACATGTCCTGCACGACGACAAACGTGTCCTTCAGCGCGAAGGGATCGATGTTGTAGCGAGCGACCGGGTTCGATCCAACCGCGTACAGCGCGCCTAACCTGCCAGACTTCGCTGCGTCGAACATTCCGACAATGTTCATCCCAGGCTGCTGGGGCATGGCCGCACCGTATTCCTGCCCGAAAGCAGCGTCGTTCGTCAGTGCCGTATACCCGGGAAGCAGATGCGGATAAAGGCCCATATCAGCAGCGCCGCGCGAATTCGAGTAGTCACCGAGGCAGATGAACTTCGCGCCTTGCTTCGTGCCCCACTGAACCAGGCGAGTGATGTCGTCGCCGCGCAGCTCAGACCCGAAGATGACGATCAGTTGCTGCTCAGCCTTTACCTGGTCGCGGAAGTCGCGCAGCGCCTCGCGGCTCAGATTGCCCGATTCGAGCTTGCCGGCGACTCCGTCTTCACCCGCGATGTAGCGCACCATGAGGCTTTCGCCGCCGTCTTCCGGAACGCGAGCGTAGGCACGAGCTTGCCGATGCAGCTTGATCTCGTGCGAGTTGACAATGTAGATGCGACCGTTGTGGATGCGGAGGTTCGTCCGCAGATTCCACGCCAACAGCGGATGCTGCTCGGTGGGATCGTTGCCGATCAGCAGCACTGCCGGAGCAGTCATCGTCTCGCGCAGCGTTGCAGTAACGTTCTGTTTGCCGGCTACGGCTTTGGCAAAGGCAGGATAATCGGCCGTACGGTGATGGTCGATATTGTTCGTTCCCAGAACGGACCGAGCGAATTTCTGTAACAGGTAATTCTCTTCGTTCGTAGTCCGGTTCGAGCCGATTACCCCGATAGCCTTGCCGCCTTGGCTGTCACGAATCTGCTTGAAGCGGCTGGCGACATGATCGATGGCCTGCTCCCACGAGACAGGAACGAGTTTGCCATCGCGGCGGACGAGTGGCTGCGTAATGCGATCGTCAGCATTGGCGAAGTCGAAAGCATAGCGGCCCTTGATGCAGAGGAAGTCACCGTTGATGCCGCTTTTGTCGCGGTTGTCGCCGCGCACGATCTCCATTCCGCCTTTGGAACGGCGCACCCCGAGCGTGGTCTTGCAGCCATCGCCACAATGCGTGCAGATCGTGCCGACGTGCGTCATCTCCCACGGACGCGTCTTATACCGATAAGCTCCCGAAGTAAGCGCGCCAACCGGGCAGATGTCGATGCACATGCCGCACTCTTCGCACTCGAGGTGATCCTGCTTGTTGGGAGCAATCAGAGAAGTGACGCCGCGGTTCTGCACGCCCAGAGCCCACACGTCCATGCCTTCTCCGCAGACGCGCACGCAGCGGTAGCAGAGAATGCATCGAGGACGGTCGAAGAACACCACCGGAGACCATTGCTGCTCTTCTTTATGTCCCTTCGACTCCATGTACTGCGATTCCGCGGCGCCGTAGCGGAACGTCATGTCCTGCAGTTCGCATTCACCACCCGCGTCGCACACCGGGCAATCCAGCGGATGATTGCCAAGAAGAATTTCAACCGTCGATTTGCGCGCCTGTGCCACTTCGGGACTGTCGGTAGTCACGACCATGCCGTCGGTAATTGGGACAGTGCATGCAGTCTGCAGCTTCGGCATTTTCTCGATGCGCACCAGACACATGCGGCAAGCGCCCTGAACCGAGAGCCCCGGGTAATAGCAGAATGCAGGGACCTCGATGCCCGCGCTCTTACAAGCTTCAATGAGCAGCGTCCCCGCAGGAGCGGTGACCTTCTTGCCGTCAACGGTGATGGTTACGTCAGGCATGGAAAATTTCGTGATTTGGTGATTTCGTGATCGGGTGATTTAAACGCTTCACTCTGAAGGTCATCGTCGGTTTCCTCGCGCAGTCTGTTGCGCCGCTGAGAAAATCGAAGTCAATTCATTTGCCTCTTTAACGATTCTTGCCAGTCTATCGTGCTCCATGATTCCACAATCTTGAATCAGTTCCAGCCAGAAGAGCGACTCGTCAGCTTCTTCTAAGACAATTCCAATTTCGCAAGAAACTCGGCTTTCGATCTTGCTCTGCAAACCGCTCGGTAGTTTGCGGCGACCGAAGTACCTGATCTGAGAAACTGCTTTCCCAATACCTGAGCCTCGACCGACTTAGGAAGGGCTCTGAATAAACGAACCGACGCGACCGCAAACCTCTTTGTACGCGCCCTCAACTGCTCTTGTTGGCTGCTCAGAGACGTCTCCAATGCAACAACAATCGCGAAATCACCCGATCACCAAATCACGAAATCTACACTAGCGCCATCTCTCTCGAAGCCGCCGCCTCAAAGGGACAGCTCTTTCCGTCCATGTGGTCTTCAAATTCGTTCCGCCACTTCTTGATTATCGACATGGTGGGAAATGCCGCGGCATCCCCCAGCGCGCAGAAAGTTCGGCCAGCCATGTTGTTCGCCAAATAGAGCATCTGATCGATGTCCTTCTTGGCTCCGCCGCCATCATGGACACGCATGAGTGTTTTCTTCAGCCAGTCGGTACCCTCGCGGCAGGGAATGCACCAGCCGCAGCTCTCGTGCTGGTAGAACTTCATGATTCGCAGCGCAACTTTGACCATGCAGGTCTGATCGTCGATCGCGACCACACCGCCAGATCCGAGAAACTCGCCGCGCTTGGCGAACCAGTCGTAATCCATCGTTGCCGATTCGGCCTCTTCGCGCGTGAGTAGGAAGGTCGACGAGCCGCCTGGCACGAAAGCTTTCAGATTGCGTCCATTCGGAATTCCGCCGCCGACTTCGTAGATCATCTTATTGGCTGGATATCCGAGCGGAAGCTCGTACACTCCAGGTTTGTTGAAGTGCCCAGTCAAGCAGGTGAGACGCGTCCCCCCGTTCTTCTCATTCGGCCCGAATGCCACGTACCACTTGCCACCGTTCAGAATGATCGGCGGTACAGTTGCGATCGTTTCAACATTATTGATAACCGTCGGACCGCCATAGAGACCTTTAATAGCAGGGAAGGGCGGCTTTAGACGCGGAAGTCCACGCTTGCCTTCCAGCGATTCCATCAGCGCAGATTCTTCACCGACTTCGTAGGCGCCCGCGCCGGTATGCGTGAGAATATCGAACTCGCGTCCGCTGCCGAAGATGTTCTTGCCAAGAAATCCTTTTTTGTATGTGTCGGCCACCGCTCGTTCCAGAATCTCGAGCAGGTAACGATACTCGCCGCGCAGATAGATAAAGCCCAGTTTGGCTCCAACTGCTAGCCCTGCGATGATCACGCCTTCGATGATCGCGTGCGGGTCGTACTCGACAAGCAAGCGATCCTTGCAGGTTGCCGGCTCGCTCTCGTCTCCGTTGACCAGGATGTACTTCGGCGCTTCCGACTGCTTCGGAATGAACGACCACTTCATTCCCGTTGCGAAGCCTGCGCCTCCCCGTCCGCGCAGTCCCGAAGCCTTTACCTCGTTGATGATGTCATCCGGCTGCATCTCCAGCGCTTTCCGTGCGGCTTTGTAGCCGTCGAGCTGGATGTAACGGTCGATCTCCTGCGCGCCTTGTCCAAAGCGCTTGGAGATGACGCGCACCTCATCGGGATGCGAGACCAGCGGCGTTGGTGTGTAGAGTGTCTTCACCTATTTCTTCTTCTCCGCCTGCTGATCAAGGTCTTTAGTCTCCGCAATTGCTCGATGGATCTTCTTGAAGTCGTCCAGCATTGATTCCATCGACGCTGCGTCGTATCGCCCCTTCTCCACAAGTTTGAACAGGAGAGCGAGCGCGGCTCCAGTTGCCCCCTTTGGCACATCGACGCTAAACATTGGTTTTGCGCCCTGAATAATCCTCGAGAATCTTATCCATCTTCTGCGGCGTAACGTTCAGATGGAAGTCGTAGTTCACCTGTACCGCCGGAGCCCAACTGCACGCGCCAATGCACTCAACTTCTTCGAGCGAGAACGTGCCGTCGCGCGTGACTTCTTTGTGATCGACACCAAGTTTCTCTCTGCAGTGATCGAAGACTTCTTCCGCTCCGCGCAGCATACAACTGATGTTCGTGCAGATCTGGACGACGTATTTGCCAGCGGGTTTCGTTCGAAGTAGCGAGTAATAGCTAATAACGTTGCGAACCTCCAACTCTGTGAGTTCGACTCGCCGGGCAATATCGCTGATTACTTCATCGGAGAGATATCCGATTTCATCTTGTGCATAGAGCAACAGAGGGATCAACGCAGAACGTTTCCAAGGGTATTGGGAAACGAGCTTCTGAAACCGTTGTTCCAGTTCGGGAGAGAATTGCATTATCTGTCGATCTCTCCTAACACAATATCGATACTCCCAATTGCTGCGACAACGTCAGCCAACAACCGCCCAACGCAGAGCCTCTCCAGCGCCTGAAGATTGGCCAAGCACGCGGACCGCATGTGCACACGGTACGGCTTGGCGGTGCCATCGCTGCGAACGTAATAGCCCATCTCTCCCCTAGGCGATTCCACTCCCTGATAAACCTCGCCGGCAGGAACCGTGAATCCTTCAGTCACGATCTTAAAGTGATAGATGAGCGCTTCCATCTGGGTCTTCATCTTTTCCCGATCTGGGAGTACCACCTTGGGAGCGTCGGCTTTGTACGATCCTTCGGGCATGCCTTCGAAGGCTTGGCGCGCGATGCTGTTGGACTCGCGCAGTTCCTGGACGCGCAGCAGATAGCGGGCATAGACGTCGCCGTCAGCTGAGACCGGCACTTTGAATTTGAACTTCTCGTACCCGGAGTAGGGCATGTCGCGGCGCAGGTCCCAATCGACCCCACTTCCGCGCGCTGTCGGGCCGCTGCAGCCCAACGCAATGCATTCTTCTGCAGTGATGTGAGCGACGCCTTTCGTGCGCTCGACCCAAATTGGATTTGAGGTCAACAGACCTTCATACTCGTCAACGCGAGAAGGGAACTTGTCGATAAAAGCTCTCGTCTTCTTCCAAAAATCGATCGGCGGGTCCATCGACACTCCGCCAATGCGAAAGTACGACGTCATCATGCGCTGGCCGGAGACGTTCTCAAAAATCCTAAGCAGTTCCTCGCGCTCGCGGAAGCAATAAAGGAAGACGGTCATCGCGCCGATATCGAGGGCGTGCGTGCCCAGCCAGACCAGGTGCGAATTGATGCGCGTTAACTCATTGAGTAACACGCGCAGGAATTGCGCGCGAGGAGGAATCTCAAGCTGCAGCAGCTTCTCGACGGCCAAGCAATACGTGAGATTGTTGGTCATCGGACAGAGATAGTCGATGCGATCGGTGAGCGGGACTACCTGCTGATAGAACTTCGCTTCGCACGTCTTCTCGATGCCGGTGTGCAGATATCCAATATCGGGAATGCACTTGATGACGGTCTCGCCATCGATCTCCAGCAGCAGGCGCAACACCCCGTGCGTGGACGGGTGCTGCGGGCCCATGTTCAAGATCATTGTGCGATCTTCAGTGGGCTCGAGGACCGGCGTGGGACTCAGGTGCGCCATTTAGCGATAACCCTCCACCGGATAATCCTTGCGCAGTGGATGTCCTTCCCAATCTTCCGGCATCATAATGCGGCGCAGATTGGGGTGTCCGATGAATCGAACGCCAAACAGATCGAAGACCTCTCGCTCGAAGAAGTTCGCTGCAGGCCACAGTCCCATGAGCGATTCGATCGAAGGATCTCCGCCCGGCACGCGCGCAATCACTCGCACGCGCTCCTTCCGCGAATGGGAAAGCAGGTTATAGATCACCTCAAAGCGCGGCTCGGAAGGGAAGACGTCGACGCAAGTGATGTCGGCCAGAAAATTGAATTTCGTTTTGGGATTCTCGCGCAGAAGCTCGCACGCTTGCTTGATGTCGCTGCGATTCACGTACAGCGTGAGTTCATCGCGATCGAACTTAGCTTTTTCCAGCAGAGAGGCATTTTGAAGCGCCGCGACTGCCGGTCTGCTTTTCAGTTGTTCGAGATCGGTAATGGCGGGCTGCAGGGGCATTTAGTAGTCCGACTTCTCCGGGGTCGCGTTCCAGTCGAGTGCGCCCTTCTTCCATATATAGAAGAAGCCCACGAGCACGATGCCGATGTACACCAGCATCTCCCAAAAGCCAAACATCCGCGGACCCGAATCGTGCGGCGCAGCTCCGAGCGCGGGCGCGATCGCGGCCGGCAGCTTGCGGTAGATCACTGCCCAAGGGATGAGGAAGATCGCCTCAACGTCGAACAGGATGAAGAGCATGGCGACCATGTAGAACTTCACGGAGAAGCGCTGACGCGCGTCGCCAGTGCCCACCATGCCGCATTCGTAGGCGGCCATCTTTGTTCTGCTGTAGCGATGTTTACCGAGCAGCGCCGAGAGCGCGACCATGCCTCCCGCGACCAGACACGCGATCACGATCTGCATGAGCAGAGGCAAATAATTGACGTAATAGGGTAGTGGCTGGTCCGGCATAGAGGCCGTTATACAATGTGCGCCAACACTGACGGTGGAACATTCGACTATAAGTTTCGCTGCGACGGAGTGTCAAGCGCAGCCGTGCGCAACTGCGCACTCAGGATCATTGCAATCGGAGAAATATTCCGCACAATAGAATCAGCGCGTAGCAGAGCTCAGCAGGGAAGAACGAATTGCAATGATTTTTGGCTTCAATACCGACGTGAAACAAGGCGACACTGTGTATCACGTCCAGAGCGAGGCGCGCAAAGCCGATCTCTTGCTGCAGACAATGGTCTTCGTCCGCGGACACTGCATCGGCAAATACGCGTCATCTTACGCCGAGCATGTCAGCGATCCTGGATTCTCAGAGGAGTACATCCACGATCTGCTCAAGGGCCAGCATCGCGAAGTATTGGAGGTCGTAAGGGCTGGATCAATCGAGCAGTTTTTCCGCGAGCAAACGGAAATCCGCGACGCTGGAGGAGAGACGCTCGCGCTCACCTGGCTCAACTCCGACGATCTTCCCATCGCGCGCAAGCTCGTCATGCGATTGCTGGTAAGTGAGAGCGGGTCGGCAGTCGACGGAGCGCTGGTTACGTCGCGGCTGCAATATCCGGCGGGTGTTCCGATTCATTCGCAAGCTGTGAGTGAAAGAGATGGACGCGTCGATTTGGAGCTCGATCTGGCGCAGCTTGAGCAAGGTCTCCGCAATCATGTGGTGTTCGTTCGCGCCACCCACGGCGAGAAGTCCGTCACGCGAAAATATCGTCTCAAAGGCTGCTAGTAAGGAAGGTGGCCCACGCCTCAGCCGGAAATCCCAATGCCATCGCTCTTCAAAAACACTAAAAGCAGCGAAGACCTAAGTCCGCGCTGCTCTGTGTCTTACCTAATTAGATGAAAGCGTCAGGATAAGGGGATAAAGCGTCGTTCAGGCAGAAGCCAAAAACGCCTATTGGGGAATGGATTCGGCAGTTTACCGGACCGCAAGCAGTATGCAGCAGACCGCTACCCAGCTCCAGAAGGCGACGGTATGCACACCACAGCGGAACCACAAACTGTCGAGCAGTTCGTTGTTCTCAAACATCTCAAAGACTCCAATTTTTTGGGGTTAGTCGTGCAGGCAGGATGGTTCAATTGCCTGCATCTATTAAGCCGGATAGCGCCTTTGAATTGAACCGCGAAACTACTATTCGTGGTCACCGAGGTAATGTCGCGACAAATCCGTTTGCGGAGATACGCGGCAAATCCGGGTGCAAAAAAGCGGAACTACCATCAGATCTTCGGAGAAAGTACAGAAAAACGCCTATCGGCCAAGCTGAAAACTGGGATTTATCGCGGTCACCGATCCTTGAGAATTGCTGCTGACAGCAAGAGCGTTCCTCGATTCTTGAGCCGACGTCCCAACCATCTTGCTCCTAATCGCCTTCAGGTTTTTTCGCGCGCCGCCCGGAGACCCGCCGAAGCAGCATTACGAGATCGGACCTTTGGTTCGTGCCGAAGCAGTAACTCTCGTTTGCGTGCTTACGACGCTAACAGATGGTGTATGCTCTGCTTACGTCGCCTTCGCTTCTGAGTCGTTACTCCGTCTGGACCGGAAGTACGTGTCCCCTGTTCCCTTACGTACTTCGGCCCATTGTTAATTGACTTGTAGCTTTGATACGGGTCCGATAGCTTGAGTCGAGACGGTAGGCTATTTTTCCTTCGAGACGAGTATTCCGATAAAACCTGAAGATTTTTGGGACTACGTTCTCTCACTCGCGAAGCCGTAATGTCATGAAGATTAAAAAAATATTCGCTTTGGGAGCCGCGCTCGCGACCCTAACGGTCCAGGGTGCGGCCGCTACTCCTGATTGCAAGAATAATGTTTGGCAAAACCTCGAAGCCTGTGGCTGGCCGGGTCCATCGAATACCGGTCCAGATCTTTCGCAATGCCCCGGCGGCACGCTGACAACAAACAGCGGTGCAACGACGCGAACGATCAATATCAGCACTCCTGGTACCGTCATCAGCTGTCAAAACATTACCGGCGGACTTCAGATTACGGCTCAGAACGTCACCATCAAGAACAGCATTATCTCGTACGACGGAGGTGGAGCTGGCGGTTCTGGTGTTATCAACATCAACGACGGGGCGAGTGCCACAGTCGATCACGTCGAGCTCAACGGTCTCGACCATACACATGCCTGTATATGGGATGAAGGCATAAAAGGCTCTACTCTCGCCTATAGCATGGTGGCCAAGAACATCAATTGCCACGATATCAATGACGGTATTTTCAATTGGTGGTCACCCTCCGACAAGAATGCATACGGAGGGAGCGACTTCATTATTCAAGACAGCTATTTTCATGACTTCACTGAGAATGCTGCCAATGGTCATATCGACGGCTACCAAACTGAAGGGGCCCAGAACGGCGCCATTACGCACAACACTTTCGAAATGCTTGAGAGCCCAAATAGTGTGAGAGTGTCCGGCGGAGGTGTCGACAGCGGTATTGCCATTTGGGACAGCTTCAACCAATCATCTCCAACCGGGCTCATCGGTGGCCATTACAGCATCAGCAATAACCTCATCGGAGGTGATGGTGGTTTCATGAGCTATGCGGAAGACTACTCAGGCCCCAATGGTCAAGCTACCGAAAACGTGACGAACTCTGCAGTTGGCGGCAACAGCCTTGTAGATGTGAAGTTCCTAAATAACGTCTACAGCAATCACTACAATCCTTGCGTTGGCCAATACGGCACTTGGTTTTATCGGGGCGCATGGTCTCCCTACTGGGGCGGACCTACAGACGGTTGGAATAAGGGTGGAAGCCTGCGCTCGGGCAATACAGTACTTGAAACTGGAGAGAATATAGATACCGGTGGACCGTCCGGCTGTGAAGGACACAACACTTCTCCGGCGCCTCCATCCGGGACTCCACCGGCTGCGCCGACCGGGTTATCAGCTCAAGTACACTAATACTTGCCACAAGATGTAACGGCGGCTAGTCGACCCGGGGCCTTCATCCAGAGATTTAAGACTCCTTTATTCCCGGGGAGCAGCCCTGTAGCGCGAAGTCGTTCAAGTGCGCGCCTTTCACGTCCCGCCGTAACGTTGATCATCCTGTAATCTGGTCCGATGTTGATTCTGATGGTCGGTCTTCCGGGAACGGGAAAGAGTACTCTCTCCCGAGCCTTAGTGGAACGCTTTGGCGGATTCATCATCGACAAGGACATCATCCGACCCGCACTCTTCGGACCCTCACAAATCGACTACACCGTCAAGCAAGACGATTTCTGCCAGGACGTCATGCTCGAAACTGCTGCATATCTTCTGAAGCGCAAGCCAAATCTGCGCGTATTTCTTGACGGCCGTCCATTCTCCCGCGAATACCAGCGCGAGCGCGTGCGCAATGCCGCCCGCGAGATCGGAACCAAACTGGCAGTGATCGAATGTCTTGCAGGCGAAGAAACCGCGCTCGCGCGAATACGGCGCGACTTGGAGTCTGGCGCGCACCTCGCTGCCAACCGTACTGTCGATCTCTACTACGTGAAGCGCAACGATTTCGAGCGCGAGCCAATGAAAGAGGAAAGGCTGCAGATTAGCTCGGATCAGCTCCTGGAGAGATCGATTGATGAGGCCGAGCGGTATCTGAAGCACATCGAGAACAGCCAATAGACCTTGAAGCCTGCGTCTCTCCTGGAACGCAACAGATTCTTTGCAGCCTTTCGGCTCTCGCGATCCTCTTACTTTGCAGGATGAACAACTCGGCTTTGCAGACCGATCTGTACGAACTCACGATGGCGGCGGCTTATTTCGACAATGACCTGAACCCTCCGGCAACGTTTGAGCTGTTCGTGCGCAGCCTTCCAGATGACCGCGGGTACTTGATTACGGCAGGACTGGAGCAGGCTGTCGAGTATCTGGAAAGTTTCCGTTTCAATCCGGAACAGATCGAATTTCTGCAGCGTCAGCCAATCTTTCGGCACGTGAGCCGGGAGTTCTTCGATTATCTTGGCCAGCTTCGTTTTAAGGGAGAAGTTTGGGCTGTAGAAGAGGGCACCCCGGTGTTTCCCTCGGAACCTCTGCTGCGAGTCACGGCGCCAGCCATTGAAGCGCAGTTGGTCGAAACCTATCTGCTCTCCGCGCTCACTTTTCAGACCAGCATTGCGACCAAGGCTTCCCGCTGCGTGCAGGCGGCTGACGGACGCCTTGTACTGGAATTCGGCAGCCGCAGAGCTCATGGTCCAGAAGCTGGCGTGCTCGCGGCGCGTGCGGCCTACATCGGCGGCTGCGCTGGAACTTCGAACGTGGAGGCGAGCCATAGGTTCGACATTCCGATGTTCGGCACTCTTGCTCACTCCTTTATTTCAGCCTACGCGCACGAAGAGCAGAGCTTTGTAGACTTCGCGCGAGTCTTCCCAGACGATGTCGTGATCCTGCTCGATACGTACGACACGCTCTCAGCGGTCGATAAGATCGTTGCTGCCGGCCTGCGACCATCAGGCGTACGCCTCGACAGCGGCGATTTGCTCTCGCTCTCGAAGCAGGTACGAGCAAAGCTCGATAGCAATGGGCTACAAGCAACAAAGATCGTTGCCAGCAGCGATCTTGACGAGCACGTGATCACGTCGTTGCTGTCGGAAGGCGCTCCGATCGACATCTTTGGCGTGGGTACCGCCCTGGCAACCTCGAAAGACGCGCCGGCACTCGGCGGGGTCTACAAGCTGGTGGAGTTCGGCGGCCGGCCCCGAGCAAAACTGAGCCAAAGCGAAGACAAGGCCAGCTATCCAGGACGCAAACAAGTATTTCGTTCTTCGGAAGCGGGAAAGTACTTGAGAGATGTCGTCGCGCTTGAGTCGGAAGATTACGATGCGGAGCCCATCTTGAAGATGGTCATGCATGATGGCCGCCGTGTGATACCACAAACGTCCTTGGCCAAAGTTCGTGCGAGGAGTGCAGGCGAAGTGGCGAGAATTCCCGAATCGGTACGACGGTTAAAGCGGCCCGAAGGATATCCGGTAAGCATCAGCTCAGAATTGAAGCTGATGCTCGGTGAGGTACGACAACGCTTCGCGCGTAGGGATCAAAAGCTCGTCGCGTGAACCGATTCCTATCGGTGGCGTTGTTGTTATGGCCACCTCTGTTCGTCAGCGAGAATCCAATCTCATTCGAAGCTCGGAGGAATGAACGATGAAAGTTCCATTCATGATCGGCCGCCTGCTCTTCGGCGGGTTCTTTCTTTATAGCGGTATCAATCATTTCAAGCAGCGCGAGGGAATGTCGCAGTATGCGAAAGGGAAGCACGTGCCCATGCCCGACGTTGCAGTCGTGGCGAGTGGCGCAGCGCTGATCGTGGGAGGTGCCAGCCTACTGCTCGGGATCAAGCCGAAGATCGGTGCGGCTGCCGTCGTCGGATTTCTGGCCGGAGTCTCGCCCGTCATGCATAACTTCTGGAAGCAGGAAGATCCGCAGCAGCGCCAGACGGAGATGATCCAGTTCTCGAAGAATATGGCCCTGCTTGGCGGCGCGCTCGCGCTGATGGGGGTCGAAGAACCCTGGCCCGCAAGCGTTCCGGTCGCGCAACCCGAACAGAGGCAGACTGAGCCGCGCATAGCCGCGTAGCTGAGAAGCTCAGAAGCTTAGGAGCTTAGGAGCTTAGGAGCTAAGCAGCTGGAAGAACCGAATAATCGACTCGATCCCACGATAGAAGTTCGGAATATGGAACTTCTCGTTGGGTGCGTGGAGATTATCGTCTGGCAGGCCGAAGCCCATCATCACGCTTGGGATTCCAAGATGCTTTTCGAAATCCGCCACAACCGGGATTGATCCGCCGCTGCGGATGAAGACGGTATCTTTTCCGAAGACCTCCTTCATCGCCTGCTTCGAGGCCTGTACATAGTGATTGTCAGTGCGAATCACCATCGGATCGGCGATATTTAATTGGCGAATACTGGTTTGAATCCCTCGCGGAGTGATCTGTTTCACGTAATCGGAAAAAAGCTTAAAGATTTCGTCAGGGCGCTGATTGGGAACCAGGCGCATGGATATCTTCGCCAACGCGCGCGCAGGAATTACCGTTTTGGAACCGGCACCGATGAAGCCGCCGGGCATTCCATGAACGTCCAGCGTCGGACGCGCCCAGGTGCGCTCCGCGACTGAGTATCCGGGCTCGCCGGTCAACTCAGTGCTGCCGACCTCGTTCGCGAGATATTCCTTTTCATCGAATGGCAGCGATTTCCAGCTCTGGAGTTCATCTTTTGTGGGCGAGACGACGCGATCGTAGAAGTGCGGAATCAGAATCTTCCCATTTTCATCTTTCAGCTTGGCAATGATCTGCGCGAGCGCGACAAATGGATTCGGCGCTGCGCCTCCGTAAATTCCGGAATGCAAATCGACCTTCGCTCCGCGCGCTTCAACTTCGGTGTAAACCATTCCCCGCAGGCCGACGCAGAGGGTTGGCAGGTCAGGCGCGTACATCTCGGTATCGGAAACAAGCGCGAAATCAGCTTGCAACTTTTTCGGATTCTCGGCGACGAACTTCGCAATCGACTCGCCACCAACCTCTTCTTCGCCTTCAAGCAGCAGCTTCACATTAATAGGAAGTTTGCCTGCACCGCTCTTCATCAAGGATTCGAGCGCCTTCAGATGCATAAACATCTGGCCTTTGTCATCGACCGCGCCGCGAGCGTAGAGGTTCTGATTGCGTTCAGTCGGCTCGAACGGAGGCGTGAGCCACTCGTTTAGCGGATCCGGAGGCTGCACGTCGTAGTGACCGTAGCAGAGCGCCGTCGGCTTACCCGAAGCGTGGAGCCAATCGGCATACACAAGTGGATGGCCCGCAGTTTTGATTACTTCAACTTGTTCCAGTCCGATCGCGCGCATTTGAGCTGCGAGGAATTCGGCCGCGCGGTCAATATCGGACCTATGCTGCGGCAGAGTGCTGACACTAGGAATGCGCAGGAGGTCTTTGAGTTCGGAGAGGAATCGCGGCTGATTCTGGCGTGCGTAATCGAGAGCAGGCGAGGACATCAGGAGGAGTATACAGAAGCGCCGGCGGTAGCCGGTGGGCGGCGCTGGGCGACCAAGCCCAACGCCGGAGCTCAAGCAACGCGACACCAAGATGATTCACAGCTACGACGTGGGCAGCCGCAAACTGCGCGGCTGCCCACGCCCACCGCCGGCGGTTCCGTTATTTTTTCACTGTGATGTTCTGCGCAGCTTCGTAGCCTTCGTCTGTCAGTGTTTTCTGCGCTGCCGCGCGGATCTTTTGTTCGTCGGCGTCTCTGGGCGCGTCGCAGTAGCGGCGGATCACCTCTTCTCCCACGATGATTCTCACCAGCCACTTCTTTTTATCGTTGTCCCAGGAAACTTCCACTCGATCTGCGCGCATTGGGCTTGCTCCTTCGGCATGGCAATATACCACCGCGCAGCGCCAGCGCGAATCATGGCTAAAATGAGTGCATGAGTCGATTCATTCTGGGCGTTCTTTTTGCGGCCACGTTTCTTGGGGCCGCAGTAGCCCATGCCGATGAAAACACCGAGCGTGCTGTGTGCGTGCGCTCTGCCAACCTCTACTTATCTCCTGATACCAACAGTCAGAAACTCGCAACCGTCGATCGGGGACGAGAAGTCGCCGTCCTCGAGCACAGTGGATCGCAATGGGTACACGTGCTGGCATCGCTGGGAGAGGCGCGCGACGCCTACGGCGAAGGCGAGCGCGATGTCTCCGGCTGGATGCTCGATAAAGGACTAGTGCGCAGGACAACTCCGAACGGCGATCAAATTCTCTTCGGCGAGGCCGCCGATTCGGAGGCCGAAGCGGAACGAAGAGGCGGTCGCAGAGGAGCGGACAAAGATGCTCTACGCCTCTATTACCGCGTCGCCGAATACTTTCCCGTTTCTCCTCTGGCGGGCGAAGCGGCATATCGTTCCGCTGATATCGCATGGCAGCTCGATATTCAAGACATGAGGTCGCGGCCTTCTGCGAAAGAGAAAGATCCGTACATGCGACATCAGATGGACGAAGACCAGATGAAGAGAGTAGAGAAGAAGTATCCCAACACTAAATGGGCCGACTTGGCTGCATTCGATCTGATCGATAACAAACTCTGCGGTGACTGGGAGGGCGATCCCAAGTGTCCGGAGAAAGAGTCGTCCATCTATGAAAAGTATGTGCAAGAGCATCCACAGTCGCCGAAAGCCGCTGAAGCTCTCTATGACGCGGCCTGGCGGCAATCTGCTTTGATTGAGATCTACACCCAGCGCAACGATCAGAAGAAAGCCGACGAGAGCCGTCAGCGCGCCATGGAATTAGCGCAGCGCGCCTCGAAGGACTATCCGAATTCCGACTACGCATATCGCGCACAGCGGCTTCTTTATCTGCTACAACAAAAGATTCCCACTTACGGAAACGTGACCGACTGATTCATCGAAAGGACAGACATTGCCCGTTTACCAGGCGGTTGTGCTCGCAATCGTGCAGGCCTTCGGCGAGTTTTTGCCGATTTCCAGTTCGGCCCACCTGATTCTCACTCGCTGGTTCCTCGGCTGGAGCGAACTCGATCCAGCAATGGACCTCACTTTCGATGTTGCTCTGCACGCCGGCACGCTGCTGGCGGTGCTCATCTACTTCCTCCCGACATGGATCAATGTGATCGTGGCTGGATTCGGCGGCCGGCCTCCGATGTCGGCCGGCAGCGCAGGTTTCGGAAATGTAGATGACGTAGAGAGCGGGCGCGATCGCTTTCTGTTTTGGTGGATTCTGCTGGGCACGGTCCCGGGCGCAATCGTCGGCAAGCTACTCGACAAATACGCCGAGCTGAAATTCCGCGAGAACTATCTACTGATCGGCTGCATGCTCGTTGTGGTCGGCTTTCTCATGTGGCTGGCGGACAGATTCGGAAGCAAGCGCAGACCAATCACGGGAATTAATGCCGTCGATGCAATTCTTATTGGCATTGCTCAGGCGTTTGCGCTAATTCCCGGCGTGTCTCGCTCAGGTTCGACCATTACCGCCGGACTTGCACGCGGCTTGAACCGGGAAGCTGCAGCGCGGTTCAGCTTCCTCTTGCTGGCGCCCATCACTGCAGGCGCCGTGCTTCTAAAGGCCCATGCTGTAATGAAAGCCGGTGGGCTCCCACCGGGCATGAAGAGCCCGTTTCTCGTTGGTATCAGCGTATCTGCCGTTTTGGGAATGGCAGTGATAGCGTTCTTCCTGCGCTTCCTGCGCACCCACTCGCTCAACCTATTCGTGATCTATCGCATCGTCCTGGGGATCATCGTGATCGCGCTGGCAGCGGCGCACTACCACCCGGCTCCGTGACCTCCTGTGTTGACCTCGTGACCTTCGTGTTCGCTCCTCCCCGGGGCCGAACCACGGAAACAACCTCGACTTCCACCCCCAATCTGCGATAATCACTCTGCTCTGGCCTTTTCCGCGACAGCCGACGGGGACGTGTCCCCGGCTGCGCCCAGGCCCAAAATGAAAGCATTGCTTCGGCTATTCACGCCGACCCGGAACCGCCGTTTCAACGAGCTGATCGGCTTTTCGCTGATGGCTGCGGCGCTCCTGCTCTTTCTCGCGCTGGCCTCCTACTCGCCACTTGATCCGTCGCTGAACACGGCTGCGTCTGTGTTTTCGTCCGGCACGACCCACAATTGGATCGGACGCGTGGGCGCAGTCATGAGCGATCTCGCCCTTCAATTGTTCGGAATCGCGATGTTCAGTGTTCCCGTAATGATCGGAGCGCTGGGCCTGCGCTGGTTCCGTTCGCGCGACGTAGCCTCTCCGCTGGAAAAGCTGCTTGGCGCGATTATTCTTCTCCTTTTTATTCCCGCGCTGATGGGATTGCTGCCTGGACACCTTCGCTGGATGCACGCCATCCCGATCGAGGGTTTGCTGGGGAGAATCCTTAGCGATTTCCTCATCCATTACTTCAACGTCCTCGGCGCGTATCTGGTCTCGCTCTCAGTGATTGCGGCGGCGCTTTATCTATCCACTGCGTTTTCCTTCACCGAAGCGCACCTCTGGCTGACCACCCGTTTCGCGTTCGTCGGCGCAGCATGGCAGCGTGTTGAAGACTGGCGCGCGCAGCGCGAGAGAGCTAAAGCCGCGAAAGAGCTGGAGCAGCGCAAAGCCAATCGTCCGATCGTGACCAGCCAACTCGTGCCGGCCGGCAAGCCTGCCGTCACCAGGGCTTCGGAGATACACGAGCGGGTCCAGCCATTTAAGACTGGTTTGGAAAAAATGGCGGAAGACGCAAGCGAAGCCATTCCCGAATCACAACTGCAATCCGCGTCACAGCCTACTCCGGTTGGAATTGAAGTCGGCGTTCGCGCCGACACTGCTGCGAAAGCAAAGGCCAAAACCGTCCTGCCCAAAACCTACGGCAGCTTCCAGCTTCCGCCCAGCTCCATGCTCAAGCGTCCTGACGAGCAGCAAACCGTAAATGAAATGGAGCTGAAGCAGCAGGCGCAGATTCTGGTCGAGAAGTGCGCTGAATTCGACGTGCATGGAACCATCACGCATATCAATCCGGGGCCGGTGGTCACGACCTTCGAGATGAAGCCCGAAGCTGGCGTGAAGTACAGCCGCATCACTGGCCTCTCGGAAGATCTCTGTCTGGCGATGCGCGCCGAAAGCATCCTCATCGAGCGCATGGCAGGGAAGAGCACAGTGGGAATTCAGGTTCCCAATGCGGCGCGCGAAACTATTTATCTACGCGAGGTGGTCGAGTCACAAGGATTTCTCGACGCGCGCTCCCGCATGACGCTCGCGCTCGGCAAAGACATCAACGGTCGCATCATGACCGCCGACTTGGCCACGATGCCTCACCTGCTCATCGCTGGTTCTACCGGATCCGGCAAGAGCGTGGCCATCAACGCCATGATCATGTCGCTGCTCTTCAAGGCGACACCCGAGCAGGTGCGACTCATTCTCGTCGATCCCAAGCGAGTCGAACTCGGCAACTACGAAGGCGTGCCGCATCTCTATACCCCAATCATCACGGAGCCGAAGCTCGCGGCGGTTGCCCTGCGCAACGCCGTGCGCGAGATGGAGCGACGCCTGAAGGTGCTTGCAGAAAAAGGCGTTCGCAATATCGACCAGTACAACAAACTGTTCAACGAAGATACGCCGAGCCTGTTCGAGGAGGACACCGAGCACAAGCCGCTGCCCTACATCGTGATCATTCTCGACGAACTTGCCGACCTGATGATGCTCGACGGCAAGAACGTAGAAGAGTCGATAACGCGATTGGCGCAGATGGCTCGCGCGGTCGGTATTCACCTGATCCTTGCGACGCAACGTCCTTCAGTGGACGTAATCACTGGACTCATTAAAGCGAACGTGCCATCACGTATTTCTTTCCGCGTGGCAACAAAAGTAGACTCACGCACCATTCTCGACGCCAACGGCGCCGAGTCGCTGCTCGGACGCGGCGACATGCTCTTCCTTGCGCCCGGTTCTGCACGCGTCCAGCGTGTGCATGCGCCGTACGTAACCGAAAAAGAGATCGCCCAGGTCGTCGAATTCTGGCGCTCGCAAGGCGAGGCCGAATACGAAAAGAAGTTCCTCGAAGCTCCCAAAGAGGACGCTGCAGATGGGGAAGCAGGGACTCAGGCAGGCGAGGACGAGCACGACGAGCTTTACGAAGACGCGGTGCGCCTTGTACTGGAGTTCGGCAAAGCTTCTACGTCATTACTGCAACGGCGCCTCCGCATCGGGTATGGTCGCGCTGCTCACCTCATCGATCTGATGGAGCGCGACGGCATCGTGGGTGCCGCAGACGGTCCAAAGCCGCGCGAAGTGCTCAAGAGGCCTGATTGGATCGACGAAGTTGAGCAGGCCATGAGATAGCTCCGAGGCTTCGCAGCTTCACGGCTCCGAAGCTCCTGCTGCGGTTACAATTCACTCAGAGACATCCGGCCTTGTTCCTCAAGCATTCATCGCTGATCTACGACTGGAACAACGTTCCAGGAGCTGAGTTCAAGCCTGCCGGACGGGTCATGCTTACCGATGAATCGCTGCGCGATGGTTTGCAGTCTCCTTCGGTAAAAGATCCAAGCATCGAAGAAAAGCTCCGCATTCTCCACCTGATGGAGAAGCTTGGCATCACTTTTCTCGATATGGGACTACCGGGCGCAGGTGCGCGTGCTTTCTCCGACGTCGAGCGCCTCGCGCGAGAGATTCGCGACGCGAAGCTCAAGATTCGCGGGAACTGCGCCGCGCGCACCCACGAGAACGACATTCGCCCGATTGCGGAGATTCAGCAGAAGGTTGGAATTCCGATCGAGGCAGCGACGTTCATCGGCTCGAGTCCAATTCGCCGTTATACCGAAGATTGGACCGACGACTTCTTACTGAAGACCACCGACAAAGCCGTGAAGTTCGCGCGTTCGCTCGGTCTCGAGGTCACTTATGTAACCGAGGACACGACGCGCTGCGATCCGGAAACCATCAAGCGCCTCTATAAAACTGCAATCGAGTGCGGTGCGCGTGCGATCGTCGTCTGCGATACCTGTGGGCACGTGACCCCTTCTGGTGTGGCAGCTCTCATCCGCTTCGTGGTTGATGAAGTAGTCAAGCCGAGTGGCGAGGAGATTCGCGTCGATTGGCACGGGCACTGCGATCGCGGCCTCGCCGTCGCGAACTCGCTTGCGGCGCTCGCCGCAGGGGCCGAGTGCGTGCATGCCTGCGCCATCGGCATTGGCGAGCGCGTCGGCAACACGCAGATGGACCAGATGCTCGTAAATCTGAAGCTGATGGGCGTGCCGCCGTGGGCCGATCAGGATTTGACTGCACTCAAGGATTATTGCGAAACGGTTTCTCGCGCGACCGGAGTTCCCATACCCAAAAACTATCCCGTCATGGGAGACGATGCATTTCGCACCGCAACCGGCGTGCATGCCGCAGCTGTGATTAAGGCTTTCCGCAAGAATGATGTTGAGCTCGCAAACACCGTGTACTCCGGTGTGCCTTCCCACTACTTCGGCCTGGAGCAGGTGATCGAGGTCGGTCCCATGTCGGGAAAATCAAATGTGATCTTCTGGCTCGAGCGCAAAGGCTTACCAGCGGACGAAGATACAGTCGAGCGCATCTTCCAAAAAGCTAAACAATCAAATCGTACTCTGCTAGAGCAGGAAATTCTCGAGTGCATCCCCGCAAGCAAACGTCCAACGGTGGCCACGGCAAATTGATCGCATGAATTCTCCCGGCGGCACCACCGAAGAAATCACTGTACCTCAGCAGATTGCGCTGCTCGCCTCGATGCGTGCCGTGCATGCAGCGTTTTCGTGGTTCCAGATTCATGAGAACGAGCTGCGCAATATGCAGCTCGAAGTGGCACGGATTCCTGCTCCGCCGTTCGAAGAGGCTGAACGCGCGAAATGGCTTCAACAGAAGTTCTCCGCGATTGGATTGGAAGAGGTCGCGATCGACGAAATCGGCAACGTGCTCGGCGTTTTTCCGGGCGTCCATCGGGAGCTTCCAGTCACCGCCATCGGTGCGCATCTCGATACCGTGTTTCCACCGGAAACGGAAATTGAGATTCACGAAGAGCGCGAGCGCATCTGCGGGCCCGGAGTCAGCGACAACGCCGCCGGACTGATCGCCCTGCTTGCGATACCCATGGCGATGCGTGAGGCGAAGATTCGTCCCGAATGCGACATCCTGTTCATCGGCAACGTAGGTGAAGAAGGCGAGGGCGACCTGCGCGGCATCCGCCATATTTTCGAAAAGTCCCGCTGGAAGGATCGCATCGACGAAACGATCATTATCGATGGCAGCGGGACCGATTCGATTATTGGACAAGCCTTGGGCAGCCGGCGCTTTGAAGTAATCGTGCGCGGCCCGGGAGGTCACTCCTGGAGCGACTTCGGCCAGCCGAATCCGATCGTTGCCGTTTCGCGCATTGTTTCGCGCTTCAGCCAGACACCCCTGCCGCCAGCCCCGAAGACAACCTTCAACTTCGGTGTCATTACGGGCGGCACGTCCGTAAATTCCATTCCCGAAACAGCACAGGTCAGCATCGACCTGCGTTCCGTAGCAGCCGAAGAACTCCAGCGGCTTGAAGACGAACTGCGCGGCGTGATCCATACCGAAATTCCTGCGCGGTCGCGCGATGGTGGCCCGCCAAAGCTCACCTGCGAACTAAAGAAGATCGGCGATCGTCCCGCCGGTGAATTGCCTCACAACTCACATCTGCTCGAAGTGTTTCGTGCCGTCGACGCTCACCTGGGCATCGGCTCCCAGTTGCGGCGTGCTTCGACCGATGCAAACATTCCCATCTCGATGGGACTGGAAGCGGTTACGGTCGGCGCAGGAGGCACGGGCGGCGGAGCACATACATTACGCGAATGGTTTGATCCTTCAGGGCGATCCCTTGCCTTGAAGCGCATCCTCCTGGCAGTGCTTGCGCTCGCCGGCATTGAATAGCTGCGTGAAGCGGCTTCCTCTCATTCAAAATCGCCGCTGTTTTCTTCTTGACAATTTCCCATTATGGGGTAGCATGAATTTTTATGCTGGCGAATAAAACACGAATTTTGTCGAGCGACGATCGTCCTCCGGTGGCACCCTTCGAGCTTGTGTTTCTCCCGCCGTGTGTGTTTCGACCTAACGGAACCCATGCTCAACCCATCGCGGGTAGGGTAACCCTGCGGAAAACGATGGGTAACCCTGTGGAAATCTCTGGGTAACCCTGCGCGAAGACAGGGTTGAGGTTGGCTCTTGATATTTGATCTTACCCATTTATTTTCAGTGCAGTAGCCTCCAAATGTTCAACGAGATTGCCAGCCTCGCAACCCATCAAGAATTTGCTGCACATCGACGTTCAGTGCCTGAAATCGTATTAATCAGCATCTCCGGTAAGGACCATCCAGGGCTCACCAGTGCTTTCGCCCGCGTACTCGCTGAAGCCGGCGCTGTGCTCCTGGACATTGGACAGGCTGTGATTCATGACGCTCTCGCGCTGGGAATTATGGTCGACCTGCCAGCATCGGCGAGAGCCCGCGTCAGCCAGGCGATCGACCGTCGGGCTCGCGAGCTGGGCGTCACTGCGCACGTCCACCCTGTTTCGCCAGAGCAGTATCAGGAATGGGTGGAAAAGCAGCACAAGCAGCGGTTCACCGTCACACTGCTCGCCGAACAAGTGCGCGCCGAAGACCTGGCAGCCATCGCCGAGGTGTTTGCCGCGCGCGGCGTGAACATCGATACCATGGACCGCCTTTCTTCGCGTGGAGCGGCGCTCGATGTTGAACCACGCATGTGCATCGAGTTCAGCGTTTCCGGAAATGGAATCGATGCAACCGAGCTTCGCCGCGCGCTGCTCGTGCTTGCCGATGAGGCCGCGTTTGATGTTGCCGTGCAGCAGGACTCGATCTTCCGCCGCAACCGCAGGCTTGTCGCCTTCGACATGGATTCCACGCTGATTCAGATGGAAGTGATCGACGAACTGGCGCGTCTTGCCAATACCGGCGAGAAAGTTGCCGCAGTTACGGCTGCTGCAATGCGCGGGGAGCTGGATTTTGAGAGCAGCCTCCGGCGTCGTCTGGCGCTGCTGAAAGGCTTACCCGAAGCTGCGATCAGCGACGTCGCTGGTCGTTTGCCTATCACCCCCGGAGCCCATCGTCTGCTGCGCACGCTAAAGCTGCTCGGCTACAAAACGGCAATCATCTCCGGCGGCTTTCGCTGCTTCGCTACCCGGCTTCAACAGGAACTGGGATTCGACTTCGTCTACGCTAACGATTTGGCAGTGTACGGGGGCGTCGTTACTGGAGAAGCCGCTGGCGAGATCATTACTGCTCGCCGCAAGGCCGAGGCGCTGCAGGAGATTGCGGCGGCTGAAGGTTTGTCGATGGAGCAAACCATTGCTATCGGTGACGGCGCAAACGACCTACCAATGTTGAGTGTGGCTGGATTGGGTGTGGCGTTCCATGCCAAGCCGCTCGTACGTCAACGCGCTCAGCACTCGATCTCGCGTATGGGCTTGGACGCGCTGCTGTACCTGCTGGGTTTGCGGGATCGCCACACAGAGGCGGGAGCCGCGACATAACAGAACCGGCACCGGTGCAGCCGCTTGCGTTGCGGCCGCGCTTCGGCCGATGTGTGCAGCATGGTTGGACTCGGAGCTGGCCAATGCGGCCATCTCCGACCCAGCGGCTACCGCCGCCGGTTCTGTTGCTAGTTGTTGAAACCGACAGCAGCAGAAGAAGGGCTGTCGTTCTGGTTCGAGGCGGCCACGACCTCCGCCATGATGAGTCCGGCAATGAGCGAGCAGAAAATCAAAAGGCCTTTGATCGTGATCCGCACCGCAGGTTCTCCCTACGTGCGCACAATGCAATTACCTATCCAGAGAGGAGCGACGACAAAACAGGCATAAATCCGGCAGACTTTGGGCGTTTTGCTGAGACTTGCCTGCGCGCGGTCCAGCGCCGTGTGCAAAAGACTGCAGCCAAACACACACACTTTTCACGGGCTGCTTTGAGGACCACCCACGCGGAGGAAATCGGGCAAACCAATCACGAAATCACAAAATCAGGAAATGTTCAGCGTCGGTTTGCCAAATTGGCGACTCCGCAGTATACGGAACCACTCGTCGCCACTACCTGCGGCACCCACCAGAGTTTTCTCAGGACTGTGTGGTTGCTGCGCATGAGCTTGGCTGCGAAGTAGTCAACAACAACAGGAGTCAGTTGGAGTGCCGGATACAGACTAGGGCCGTGCGCAAAGGGACGAACCAGCGGATCGAGTTCTCGCCCACCCTGCTGAAGTACCTGGCGCGTTGACCAGGCGTCGAGAACGGCGGCTCCGTGCTCCGCGGCCATGAGGGAATAGAAAACTCCCCGTTGGCGCAGCGACACTTCGGGCTTCTTGGGCACAGGCTTTAACACAGCCGGATGAATTAGCAGGTTCTGCTGCGGCGCAGGCGGAACCAGAGCTTCCGGAGCGGTTGCATTGCTGGCCAGCAGAACTTGGGGTTGGGGGTTTTGAGGCACAACGGCTGCGGGTGCGGCAGCCGAAGATCGCTCCGCCTGCCCAAAAGCAAACGGGCTGGCCAGGAGCAGGACGAAAGTGAGGCGCTGTTTGGTGCTCATTGGCACCAAAGTCTATGGCGGTATTGTCCTGTTGGACAGTGTTCTTTAGTAACCTGCATCACCCAAGTAACGCGGCTGGCGGCAAGGGTGGACGAAGGGGACAGGGGTGGACAGAGTGGACCGACGCGCCTGCGCGGTTTTTTAAGACCGGGTACAAAACTGGGGCCAATGCTCGCTTAGGAGGCACCGGTCCGGTCGAGGGGGCCGCATATGAGCTTAGCTACTGAATATGTGGTTGCGGTTCGATAATTCGGAAATTCCCGCTGCAGTGCATCATGCTCATCAGGTAGAGCATGCCGTGGTAATAGCGCTGCTCCCCGCTTGGCACGGGCGTGTTCCAGAGCTTTTCGACAAAAGCCTTTGCAAGCTGGCCATCGGTCCCGGCCAGGCCGGCCACCGCCGTCGTCGCCAACAGGCCAATGGAGTGGCGCGTCGAGAGCGGCTTGCCGTCGAGGGTATAACGATCGGCGAAGCTGTCGATGCCCTGCCCGAAAAGGAACTTCTGGATACGGTCGCTAAGCGCAGGTTCACGCCGGTCTTTGTGCCACCAGGAGTAATCCACCGACCAGTTGCTGGCGCTGCGCCAGGAATCGTAGCCGAACGAAACTGGCTGGCCGTCGCGTCCGATCATTTGGGTCATGTCGAAGTAGGCGCGCTCGGGCGTGAGTCCTGTTTCGGGACCGGTGACTTTCGTGAACATTTCGCGGCTCACGTCAGCCGCTGTCGCCCAGAATTCGCGATCTTCGATCGGCCCCCAGCGCGACCACAACTCGTAGAACGCCGGCAGGTGATACGAAGGATCAGTGAAAGCGAGATCAACGTTTGGAACAAACCGAATCATGAAGTGCGGCTCATCGACCATCGGACCGATGGTCTCGGTTCGCGGTCCCTGCGGGAAAATCGGCGGAGGCGGCGCGCCGGCTTTCTCTCGCGCTTTGTTGTTCGGACTAGGCCAGGGATGATTCGGAGGAATAAACGGCGGATCTTCGGGATGAATACGAAATGGTCCTGTGCCGGTGAGCACCGGATGGTGGCGCATGCCGCGCAGAATCTTGTCGGCTTCAGCTTGGTAGTTGTAAATGCCCGTTCCGTTGCCCCAACGATGCGCCGCGAAGTAGAGAGACATGACAAAGTATTCTTCGCCATCGGGAGCGGCGCCGGTCGAGCGCGGAGTGCCGTCGGTGTTCATCGACCAGGCGAAGTATCCGACAGATGGATTCTTCGGATCGGTAATGAGCATGTAGGTATTTGCCCAATTCCAGATCGCGTCGAACTCGCGTTTCTTATTCAACTGGACGGCGATCATCATGCCGTAGCTCATGCCTTCTGTACGGGCGTCGTTGTTGGCCCAGTCGGTGATGTAAGCCAGCGTACCGTTTTGGTTCGCTCCGGTTTCGAAATAGAGCCGCTCCTCCTGACCGTCGCCATGAAAGAGTTGCTGGAAAGCTTTGTCGATTTTCGCGCGCGTTTCCGCCGGGGAGTGTCCTTGCTCGGCAAAGAGGTCACGATACTTGTGCGTTTTATAAGCGCCGCTGCCATCGCCAGGCATGCGCGGAAAATGCGGCGCTGGTCTTCCCGAATTGGGATAAGGCTGATTCTGCCCAGCTACGAAGCCACACAATAACAGCAGAGAAACGAGAATCAGGCAGACACTTCGAAGATGTGCAAACAATGCAGAGTCCTTTCAGAATGCGGTCGGCATAATCGAACAATCCGGTCCGACGGCAGCCGATTTTGCAGTTCTGAAACGATTTAGTCAAGTACTTCTCGGTCGCGAGAATTCGCACCAAGCCCTGTGCTATGATTCCGGCGCTTTTCGGAGGTTCCTATGGTGCAAGGATTTAAGAAATTTCTCTTCCGCGGAAATGTGGTGGATCTTGCGGTTGCAGTCGTTATCGGCGCTGCTTTTGGAGCTGTAATAACAGCGCTCGTTACAAATATTTTTACGCCTCTGATTGCAGCCATAGGTGGCAAGCCCGATTTTTCCAATCTGAGCGTCACGATCAACAACAGCAAGATCATGTACGGCGCATTTCTCAACGCTCTGATTTCGTTCGCGATGATCGCACTTGCAGTCTATCTGTTCATCATTGCCCCGATGAATGCGTGGACCGCTCGTCGGAATAAAGGAGAGGCTCCGCCGGACCCAACAACGAAGAAGTGCCCGGAGTGCCTGAGCGAAATTCCCATTGCGGCACGACGCTGCGCGTTCTGCACTTCGACTCTGTCGGGAGCTTCAGTCGCAACAGTAAGGTAACGGTTGCGTTTGCGGCTAAAAAACAAAACCGCCGTCGAAATGACGGCGGTTTGTCCTCACACGCTGATTTGAACCCACTTGGTCAACTTTCGAAGTACCGGCCGGAAGTCGGCAACCAGAGGCTAACAGCCGTTTACGCCTTCTGACTCCCGATCCGCATTCCGTAGAACGACTTCCATACAAAGAATAACGAGATCACAAAGAAGAGCACTGCGAGGGCATTGCTCAAGCCGGCGCCGCGCTCAGCAGTGAGCCGAACGGCAAGCTCAACGGCAAGCAATCCGAATAGCGTAGTGAACTTAATGATCGGATTCAGAGCGACTGACGAAGTATCTTTGAAAGGATCGCCGACGGTATCACCAACAACAGTGGCGTCGTGCAGCGGTGTCCCTTTCTGTTTCAATTCGGTCTCGACGATCTTCTTGGCGTTGTCCCACGCGCCTCCTGCATTTGCCATGAAGATGGCCTGATAGAGACCGAAGATCGCGATTGAGATCAGATAGCCGATAAAGAAGAATGGTTCCGCAAAAGAGAAAGCCAGCGTCACGAAGAACACAGAAATAAAGATGTTCAGCATGCCCTTCTGCGCGTATTGCGTGCAGATCTGAACCACCTTCTTACTGTCGGACACCGAAGCCTTCTCGACACCCTCGAGCCGAATATTGGCCTTAATGAACTCGACTGCTCGATATGCTCCAGTTGTCACAGCTTGTGTCGAGGCTCCTGTGAACCAGTAGATGATTGCGCCCCCAGCTACCAGTCCGAGAACGAAAGGCGCATGCAAGAGGGACAGGGAAGCGAGCTGTGAGGTCAATCCATTAGTGAGAGCCATGATGATGGAGAAGATCATCGTGGTCGCACCGACAACGGCGGTCCCGATCAGCACAGGTTTCGCAGTCGCTTTGAACGTATTGCCTGCGCCGTCGTTCTCTTCGAGGAGAGCCTTGGCGCGTTCGAAGTGAACTTCGCCGGGATGTTCGCGCTGAATTTCCGCTACAGGAATGTTCTCGATGAGTGAGAGCTCATATACAGATTGAGCATTGTCCGTCACAGGTCCATAGGAATCGACTGCGATCGTGACCGGTCCCATACCAAGAAACCCGAATGCCACGAGACCGAATGCGAAGACGGCAGGAGCGAGCATAAGCGGAACGTTGGTTCCGGGCAGAGGTGCTCCGAGGCCGCTGGTGCTCACCTGGTAGCCGATGGCCATCAGAGCGGCCATCGTCAGTCCGAGCCAGTACGCCGAGAAGTTGCCGGCGACCAGTCCTGAAAGGATGTTGAGCGAGGCTCCGCCTTCTTTGGACGAAGTAACCACCTCGCCGACGTGGCGCGAGTCCACCGAGGTAAACACCTTGACCAATTCGGGAATGATCGCTCCCGCCAGCGTTCCGCAAGAGATGATCAGCGAGAGCTTCCACCACAGAGAAGTATCCCCACCCAGATCAGGAATGATCAGCTTGGAGACGATGAACGTGGCGATGATCGAGATGATGGAAGTGATCCAGACCAGCGACGTTAGCGGCGCCTCAAAGTTCATGTGATCGCTATTGCGGTATCGTCCACTGGCAAAGGCATTGTTGATGAAGTACGAAGCCGCGCTGGTGATCAGCATCATGATGCGCATTACAAAAATCCAGACCAGGAGTTGAACCTGAATCTTAGGATTGGGCACACCAAGGAGAATGAACGTGATCAGCGCGACGCCAGTTACGCCGTAGGTCTCGAAACCATCGGCGCTGGGGCCGACAGAGTCGCCGGCGTTGTCGCCGGTGCAGTCGGCGATTACGCCGGGGTTTCGGGCATCATCTTCTTTAATCTTGAAGACGATCTTCATTAGATCGGAGCCGATATCTGCGATCTTCGTGAAAATTCCGCCGGCTATACGAAGAGCAGCCGCGCCCAGCGATTCGCCAATCGCAAACCCGATGAAGCACGGACCGGCATAGTCACCAGGCACGAAGAGCAGGATGAAGAGCATTAGCAGCAGTTCGACGCTCACCAGCAACATGCCGATGCTCATGCCGGCCTTTAGTGGAATAGCGTAAAGGGGGAATGGTTTGCCGCGAAGTCCAGCAAACGCTGTGCGGGAATTTGCAAACGTATTTACGCGAATTCCGAACCATGCCACTCCGTAGCTGCCGAGAATACCAATGATGCTGAAGGCCAGAATGATCGTGAGCGTGAGCGCGGCCGGATGTCCCGGAATGGGAGCAAGGATCCCGAAGTAGAGCCCAATAATAACTGCGATAAACACCCATAAGAGCGCGATGAACTTTCCTTGCGTAATCAGATACGTCTTGCAAGTTTCGTAGATCAGCTCAGAGATCTCACGCATCGCGCGGTGTACTGGGAGATTCTTCAGGTTGATGTAAATTCCCAGTCCGAACAACAGTCCGAGCACGCAGAAGATCAGCCCGACGAGCAGCAAAGCATGCCCGTTCATGCCAAGAAAATCGACGGAGGAGAGATCCGGCAGCTTCAGATTCGCTTCCCCTGCCGGTTCCGAAGTGGGAGCGAGATTTCCCTGTGCCTGGGCCAGCGCGGCGGGACCTTGCAGGATGAGCAGCATGCATACGAGAGCGCCCGCTCCGAGTATGCGGCGAATGAGGTTGAAAAAAGACGTAGGGCGCGGCGAGGCCGCAGAGCCAGCCATGAGACCGGCGTGCGAGGTCAGCATTCGATTCCTCCAGAACAAACCTTTAGAGATTCAGTCTTCGAGATGAAGGAGCATTTAAGTTCATCGCCGACAAATGGCGATGTCGCAGTCCCGGAACCCGCGCTTCCACTCGAATGGTGTTCTGAAGCTTGGCCGCGTCTCCCGTTCCATCCGCCAAAGCGGAAGGAACACCCAGGGTGGGACCACTCTTTGCCTCGTGTCCAGGTGCAGAACGCATCCGCTCCGGGCAAGGCAAACCCCTGTTTATAACATGTTGCAAAAATGAGGGTCAAACCATGCACAGGTTAAAATCGCGGAACCAGAGGCAATGAATCCAGCTTCCATTCCGGCGTTGCAAGACGAGTACACGGCCAGATGGCACTCCGATCCGCAATCGGGCTCAGAAAGTGGGCTGAACGCGCTGATTCTCGAACAGCATCGCCAGAATTTTGCGCTTTGGCACGAGGAGGACCGAGCCCGTGCTCCCCTTGCTCCTGCCGAACAGATCGCGCAAACCAAGCGCAACATCGATGCTTTGAATCAGGTTCGCAACGATCTAGTCGAAGCGATTGACAGGGAACTGCTGGCGCAACTCGAGCGATCTGGCGTGAAGCTCTCTGGCGAATTTCATTCCGAAACTCCGGGCATGATTATCGATCGCCTTTCGATTCTGTCGCTGAAGATTTTCCACACGCAAGAGCAAATCGAGCGCAACGACGTCGATTCCGACCACATTCAACGCAACCGCGACCGGCTGCGGGTCCTAATAGAGCAAAGAGACGATCTCACTCAGTGCCTAACCACGCTTTGGCAAGAAATCCAAAGCGGGAATCGTAGATTCAAACTCTATCGGCAGCTGAAGATGTACAACGACCCCAAACTCAATCCTGAGATTTACCAGTCTCGGCCTGAAACCAACTGATCGTTCACACAAGGAAGCCGACTCGCATCAGCTCTTCTCTCGGCAATTAGATGACTAGTTGTATCATCTCGAAGTGAGTCGAGAAAAAGGGGATCGCATGGCTTCATGGCAGGCGCACGACGCTAAAGCTAGGTTTAGTGAACTCCTGGAAACAACATTAAAAAAGGACCTCAAGTCGTTACAAGAAGAGGAGTCGAGGCTGCCGTTCTTGTTCCGATCGAGGAATGGAATCGGTTGCAGAGTGCCGCTCGTCCGAGCTTGAAAAATGTGCTGCTTGAGCCGCACCCGCGTTTTGACGATGTCATTCTAGAAAGAGGTTCTCTGCGAGGTCGGAAAGCAAAGCCCTTCCGATGAAGAGCTATTTGCTCGACACCAACATTGTTTCTGAGCTCCGCAAACAGAGACCCCATGGAGGAGTGTCGGCGTGGATTCAAACTCTCCATGAAGGTCAGGCATTTATCTCTGCAGTAACTCTGGGCGAGTGGCAAGCGGGTGTTGAACTCACGAGAGCTCAGGATTCGATCAAGCCTCAAGAGATCGGGAGATGGGTAGATCGCCTCGCCGGTTCTTGTGAAGTGCTACCAATGGATACACGATGTTTTCGCGAATGGGCACGCCTGATGCATAAGAAGTCCGAAAAACTCATCGAGGATGCAATGATTGCGGCCACCGCTCGCGTGCACGAGTTGATTGTCGCCACTCGGAATGAACGCGATTTCCTCGACTTTGATGTAACCGTTTTCAATCCGTTCATGTCATAGGACTTCGATGCGCTGGAGTGTATCTGATCGGCAACGTCTGAAGCTCCGCCCGTATTGCATCGTTTTGCTGCTTCAAAGCAAGCTGCTCTAATTTCGAGATCTTGTTCTCGAGATCCTCTAGAATTTCTGAACTGCCAAGCGCAGAGATACCCGGGAATCGAGTTGGTGATACGACTGAGTCGTCCTCCCAGAATGACTCTTGCAATTTCTCTCCCGGACGGATTCCCGTGAAGGAAAACTCGATCTTGTGATTAGCAGTCAGGCCGGAAGCTTCGGCGAGCTTGCATGCGAGATCGACGATTCTGATCGACTTGTCGGTCTCAAAGACGTATATCTCTCCAGATTTTCCCAGAGTACAAGCGAGCAGCGCAAAATCCGCGGCCTGTGCTCCTGACATGAAGTAGCGCTCCATGCGCGGGTCGGTGATTGTTACCGGTCTTCTCTCCTGGATCTGCCGTAGAAAAAGTGGAACTACGCTGCCCCTGCTGCCAAGAATGTTCCCAAAACGGACACATGCGAATTTAGTCTCCGGATGCTCTGCTGCGCGAGCTTGAATCACTAATTCGGCAATGCGCTTGGTTGCTCCCATAATGCTCGCAGGCTTAACCGCTTTATCGGTTGAGATCAACAGAAAGCGTTCGCAACCTGCATCGATCGCCGCGTCCACCAGGTTTCGCGTGGCAATGACGTTGTTGAGAATGGCCGCACTCGCATTAGCCTCCATGAGAGGCACGTGTTTGTAGGCCGCAGCATGTAGGACGATTTGCGGACGGTGCTGTTCAAAGATGTGTTTGACAAAGTCTCGGTCGCGAACGTCGCCAACCATCGCTACGCGCTCGGAGGAGCAATCTTCGAGATCACGCTCAAGTTCGAAAATGGCTGTCTCATCGATGTCGAGCAACAAAAGGCGCGAGATAGGCAGACGAACGAGCTTGCGGCTTAACTCGGAGCCGATCGAGCCGCCAGCGCCGGTAACGAGCACAACGCGGTCACGATAGGCATCGAAGCTCTCCGAATCCCAGGCTGCCGGAGTGGGAAGACTGCCGCCTCGCTTGGGAAGCAGTTGCGCAACCAGATTAGTACTTGCATAGGCATTGCGTCTCACTCGCGCTCCTCTGGAACGAAGATCCTCTTCATATGCAGCCCGGCGCACACAGCGAATGCCAGCGGCCATTCCTACGAATAACGGGAATTCCATTGCGATCACGCCGGCTGGCACAACCGTCCACGATGACCGCGCGACAGCACAAAAAGTAAGGGCAAGCAAAGAAGGAGGGATACTCGCGAACGCTAGTTGAGCGATATCCGGCGTGCGGACCCTATGCCAGGGCACACGATAAAGCTTAGCTACAACGAGGGCGGCCGGTCGAGCAATGAACATCACCAACGCCCAAAAGGAGATCGGGCGAAGATCGTGGGTTGGGGCGGAGAAATCAGAGTGCATTTCAAATGCTAGAAACGCTGCCGCCACAGCAGTGAAACCGTCGATAGTAAGCTGAGTGATGCGCTGTTTCTGGGCGGGAAAAGAGTCAAGCGTCCGGTTAGCTGCAATCAGCAGCCGTTGGCCCTGCGTTGGCTGGCTACAGAAACCTTCGTTGGAAAATTCGGCCTGGACGGTCATCTCAAAAGAGGAACGTCGAAAGTAGACACCTGAAGTAAAGGGGGAAGCAGCGGATTCTACTCGCCGAGTCAGCGTTCGTACAGAGGAAAATTGCTAGTGCGCCATTCTGTTCGGCCGCTTGGGCAGATTCTAGGCAAAGCCTGTCTTTTTCCAGAGCGCCCAAGTGCAAGCTCCGATCGAGATCAGCAATGCCACAGCAAGAATCGCCAACCAGGAGAAGTTCATTGAGATCGTCGGTACGGTTGCCTGACTTGCTAACCAGACGAAGAGGGCTACAGCAGCCGCGATGATCAGGTAGTCCCACCATCCACGCCGATCTGAGCCGCGCATTTCGTCGCCGTTAAACTCAGCCAGGACATTGTCATAGTTGAGTCTGTAACGATCGCATTCCGCCTTGATTGCTTCGTGAGTGGAGGAATGCTCTCCCTGACCAGCGACGGCGGAGCTAATTGAGAGCGCTCCTAAGACCATGATCAAGGAACCGACGAGCACCAGGAGCCTCTGCGGTCCTGACGCATGCGTAAGTTCACCAAAGACCAGCGCGCCCCAGGCAAGTCCCCAGAGTTGATTCGTGTTCGAAAGTGGAATGCCGCGTCCAATGCCGAGGTACTTAACCGCAAATTGCTGAAGCAAGTCGCCGATCACCCAAACGAATCCACCGAGAAACAGCCAGAACAGCATGGTTCGTACTTGGCCCGAGTGAAAGACCGCGGCGTGAGTTCCCCCGTCGAGCGCCAGCACCAAAGCCAGTACTGTCCCAAGCTCGCCAAAAGTGAATGCGGTCACGAATGACAGAGGATTCATCCCGCTGATGTACGCCTTGCGATAAGGGATGTACATCGTTCCCCAGAGGAGACTCGCGCCGGCCGCTGCCGCGATTCCGTGGACTGCGTCACGCGGTGCGGCAATGCCGTGAATCGTACTGAAACCAAGCATGATGGCCGCAGCCACGATTGCCACGGCTCCAACCAGCACCTTGGTGACGGTGGAACGACCTGCACCCCGGAGTTCGCCAAACAGAAGCCATCCCCAGAAGATGCCGACCAGAGAGTTTGCGTTCCATAACGGGAAAGCGATCGCAAGACCGACATCGCGAATCGCGAATACCGTCAAGGTGTTGGCGACGGCCCAAAGAGCCCCGGCTACCAGCGCCCATACAATCAAGTGTTTCTTCCGCATCAGGTCGGCAATCACATAACGCGTGCCCTTCAGCAGCGTGGGAAACGTCCAGCGTGCCGTGAAAACGCCGGCAACCATGCACAGCGAAACTGCGAACGGTGAGAGACCCGTATTGACGAGCTTCGTCGGTGCCTCTGCGGCTCCGAGCCAAACACCTGCTCCGAGCCCGCACAACACTCCAAGGCCGTGTAAGTTTGCAATCTGTTTTGATGTGGTTGGTTGCGTGGCCGTGCTCATGTTTGCCTTTTGCAAAATTGGTCTAGGTCGAACGCGAATGAGAAATCAGTGCAGCGCGATCAGCAGCGCAATGCCGACAACGAGTACTACGACAGGAATAAGAAAATGGCGGTCGGTGAGCACAGCCTTCGCCGTCGCTCCGAATCCGGGATGCTGAGTGTTCGTCTCACGCACAAAGAAGATCTCCTTCGCAGCAGGGTAATAATGTGTTTTCGGAGTGCAGCCCAAATCATCGCATAAGTGTCAAGCGCGGCAGCTGTTTCAGTGCAAACGCAGAGTACACTATCTCGACTCATTTTCCAGGAGGAAGCATGCGCAGACGCGACTTTATTGTTGCGAGCGGAATGGCGACAGGAGCACTTGCTGTGCCCAGCCTGGCGCGAAATTCAAAGAAACAGAATCGGCAATTTATCGAACTCCGCATCTATCATTTTGCTTCACCTGAGAAGCAGCAGGCGTTCGAGCAATTTCTGCAGAGCGCTGCGCTTCCGGCGTTCAACCGCGCTGGCGCACGTCCCGTAGGCGTGTTCAAGCTGTCGATGAAGGACAATCCAGATCTCAAACTGGAGGCGGATAGCACCGATTTGTACGTTCTGCTTCCGCACAGTTCGGCAGAGTCTTTGTCCGACTTCTCCAATCGCCTCAGCGCCGACAAGACGTTTCAAGACGCGGGTGAGGCGATCATTCATGCCCCAAAATCTGATCCCGCCTTTGTTCGCTACGAAAGCAGCCTGCTGTACGCCTTCCCGATGTTTCCTCAACTGAAAGTTCCTACGCAGGCGGCAAATCGGTTGCTGCAACTCAGGATTTACGAGAGCCACAGCAATGAGCGCGCGAGAAAGAAGATCGAGATGTTTAACCAGGGAGGGGAACTGGCGATCTTCGCGAGAACGGGAATGACGGGGGTCTTCTTCGGTCAGACCCTGATCGGATCGAAGCTTCCCAGTTTGACCTATATGCTCGCGTTCCCATCAGAGGAAGAACAGAAGAAGGCCTGGGACACGTTCCGCAACGATCCGGAATGGAAGAGGCTTTCCAAGGCTGACGAGTACAAAGACGCGGTTTCGAACGTGACAAATCTCATACTGCGTCCTGCCGCAGGATCGCAGATATAGCGTTTAGCGGGCAGCAGCGTCGTGGTACTCGGGCAATGGTTCGGGTTTCCAATCGCTCGCCCATTTCGAGGGCGTCGGTCCCATTTTGAACGTCAGAGTACCGCCGGCCGTAATGTCGCTGTAACGCACAACCGGAATCGTTAATGATTTGCCGTTCAGCTCCGCGGATTGAATGTAGAGGTTTGTATCTGAGGCTTCCGGCGCCGAGATGACGAATTGCTTTCCATGTGCGGAGTGGATCACGGTCTTGCGAAAGAGCGGACTCCCAATCATGTAATCTCCCGAAACGGGATTTACTGGATAGAATCCCATTGCGGTAAAGACATACCAAGCCGACATCTGCCCGCAGTCCTCGTTGCCCAGGATGCCCGTAGGCGTGTTTGTATATGCTTCCGCCGCAATCTCCCGCACCTTTTTCTGCGTCTTCCAGGGCTCTCCACTGTAGTCGTACAAGTAGCCATAGTGATGGCTTGGCTCGTTGTCATGGTGGTTGTGCCCGCCGGCGAAGTGCTCATCGAGCTTGCGGTTATAGTTGTCTGCGCCTCCCATCAGCTGCATCAGGCCGGGAATATCGTGCATCACCGACCACGTATAGACCCACTTGTCGCCCTCGGTCCATCCCGCTCCGGGATCGGCCCAGGAGCCGTCGGAGTCGCGTGCTTGCATGAATCCCGTTTCGGGATTAAACAGCAGTCGGTAATTGCGAGAACGATTGATGAAAAATCGATAGTCACTTTCTTTTCCGGCTGCCTTCGCGATCTGAGCGACGGCGTAATCGTCGTAGGCGTCTTCGAGAGTCGAAGAGGCCGCCTCGGCGGTTTTGTCAGCCGGCACATAGCCGAGCTTCTTCGCATAGGTCAGACCGGCGCGCGCCTCATAAGGCGTATGCGGCTCGCGATCGAACCATTTACGAGTGGTGTCCCCATCCGGCGGAGTCATAGCATCTTTGTGTGCAGCTTCGTAGGCGAGGTTCAAATCGAATCCGCGAAAGCCTTTATTGATGGCCTCGGCAACCATTGCGTCGGCGTGTGTTGCGATCATGATGTTGGTGTAGGAGGGATTCGGCCACTTCGGCATCCATCCGCCTTCTTGATAGTTCTGAAGGAGCGCCTTCACCATGTCGTTCACGCGCTCAGGAGTAACCAGCGTGAGCAGACTGTGCTCCGCGCGAAAGGTGTCCCACAGCGAGTAGGCCGTGTAGGACACTCCCGAATGAATGCGGTCGTCAAAAGCGCTGTAATAGCGGCCGTATTCGGAGAAGAGCCGTGGATACAGTAACGAATGGTAGAGCCCGGTGTAAAAGATCGCGCGTTGATCGTCGGAAGCTCCATCAATCTCGATCAGCCCAAGCTTGTCGTTCCACGTTCGCTTCAACGCATCGCGAAGTGAATCGAAATCCCAACTCGGAATTTCCTTCTGGAGATTGGCTCTCGCCTGCTCGATGCTGATGAAAGACGTTCCGACGCGGACCTCAATCGTTCTCTCTTGTGCCGTAGTGAAAGTCGCATATGCTCCGACATTGGCGCCGCTTGCTGACTGCGTGCCACCGTGCAACTGCGGGCCTTCATAGGTTCCGCTCTCGACTGACGCCTGCCGAAACTGCACAACGAAGTATCCTTTGAAATTCGGCAGAGCAAAGGGGCCGAGGTGCGCATCCATGCGATCGGGGTTGAATCCAGTGATTTCGCGCTTATCGGAGCTGACTTGCGCCAGTCCCGTGATTTTAGGCCGAGTCGCCTCCACCACAATACTTGCCCGCGAGTTCTGTGGAAACGTGAAGCGCAAGTATCCGCAATGATCCGTTGCCGTGATCTCCGCTCTTATCTCGCGCGACTTCTCCGCCTTCATCAGTACGGAGTAGTAATACGGAGTCGTCTTTTCGTCGGCATGACTGAAGCTAAGCTTGCGAGCTTCTGGATCGGTTTTGATGTCATCCAGTTCGGGAACGATGGTGACGTAGCCGAAATCGCCCATCCAGATCGCCGGCTGATGCGTTCCGATGAATCCCGAAATGGTTGTGTCGCCGTAGTTGTACGACGAAACGCTAATCTTGTTTTGCCGCGTCTGCGCCGTCCAGTTCGTCATGCCGAAGGGAGTTGTGACCAGCGGCATTGTGCCGCCGTAGTCACTGCCAGGCCCATCGGTACCGATGTACGGGTTCACCCAATCGACAGGAGTCTTGGTCGTCACTTGCCCAGTAAGCGCGCTGGTCGTAATAAAAAGGACACACATCAGTAAGAACGAGAGTTTTGTCATGAAGTAGTTGTCTGCAAAAATTTGGATGGAATCTTCAACGCCGTTGGGCTGTCATCCTGAAGGCCCTCTTTTGGCCGAAGGGTCTCCTGCGATCTTTCCCACTCACATGCAATTACCTGGCTCCTCGGTGTTGGAGCTTAGAGTTCATCGTGCAGGAGCCACTCACGCAGGCTATAAGTTCTCAGCATTGCGGGAGATCCTTCGCGCAACAGAAGCGCTTCAGGATGACAGAGACAATGTGCATTCACAACACACGCGCCGCAGGGAAAACCCTCAAACCCTGATGAAGATCTGTTTGCGATACATCGCCCAGGCGACCAGGAAGAATACGAAAACGAAACTGATGCTCCAGGCGAGTGACCCGAGGTAAGGATCACTGATGTTTGCGAATGAATTGTTGTACAGAATTTCTTTGATCGAGTCACCGTGAATATGGTGCCGATAAAGCGCAGTTTCCGCCCAACTCGCAAGAAAGTAGATTCCCAGAGGGTTCACGCCGAACATGACGAACGGCACGCTCCAGCGTTTCCATCCGCGAACATCGACTATCCAGTAGCAGAGGCCAAAGATGAATAGGGCAAATCCGGCGGTGAAGAGAACGTAGGAGCTCGTCCAGATCATCTTGTTGATCGGGAACCACTGGTTCCAAATCTCTCCTGCAATCAGCCCAACCGCAGCGCCGGCGAACAATCCAGCGATCTTCTGAGTGTGCGTTCTAGTCGATCGCATCCACTCGCCGGTGAAGATGCCAAGCAGGCAAGTAGCGATTGAGGGAATCGTGCTCAGAATGCCTTCTGGATCGAAGCGATGTGCAATCCAGAGGTGGTTGTAAATCAAGCTGCGATCGATGTAGCCGACGAGATTTCCATCCATTGTGAGCACACCCGGACCATAGCCGGGCACAGACACCCGAGTCATTAGCAGCCAATAAAGTATGAGCAGCGCTGCAGTGATGATCACTCGTGCGACACGTCCGGTGTACAGAAATATTGCCGACGCGATCAGATAAACAACTGCGATCCTCTGCAGGACGCCGGGAATTCGGGCTGTGTGCACGTCGAATTTCGGGTATGCGTAAAGGAACAAGCCAAGCGCAAAGATAATCGCGCTGCGCTTGAGCACATGAAGCAACAGGTGCTTGCGCGTTTGCCCGCGCGCGCTTCGAGAGCTGAACGAGAACACCATCGAGACGCCGACAATGAACAAGAAGAAAGGAAAGATGAGATCAGTAGGCGTCCAGCCATTCCATTTCGCGTGTTCGAGCGGCCAATAGGTATGGGCTCCATCACCGGAGTTGTTGACCAGGATCATTGCGGCAATCGTGAGTCCGCGAAACACGTCAAGAGAGGCAAGTCGCGCTGTGGATGGCACCGAAGGGACACTCGCGATTGTCGTTTTGGGAATCGTGGTTACCGTTGTCGATGACATACTCACCTCCCGGTTGCGGCCGTGCTTTGGTTTTTTCCCGTTTGCAGCCAGTGCCCGTAGCGGCGACGATACTCAGTCTTATAGTCCTTCACAGCATTTTCATAGTTCAATCCCGGAGCATCCGCCTTCTTTTGCCACGCGATCTGAACGCTGCGAACACTCGCCGGCAACACCGCCGCGTTGTTTGCGATATTGATCTTCCTGCCATCGGCTGTAACGGCACTGACATTTACGAACCACGGCATATGAAGAACGATGTCCTGCGGCTTTTGCGTGAAATTGTTGTTTAACGTGATCATCGCGCCCGTCTCGGTGAACTTTACATCGAAATTCACCTGACCGAAGTTCGTAGGAGCACGTTTCACTGAGATCTCCTGTCCCGGTCTGACCCATTCCGGCGAAATTACCGACAGCAGATGCAGTCTTCGATCCTGCTCTTCACGAACCATCATGTTGCGCAGTGCCATGCGAAACTTAGCGGCGAACCATCCATGTGGCGAGAGATTCTGGGCGAAGTCGCGCGTGCTCCACGGCACAATGCAGTATTCGAAGCCTGCGTGCGTTGAACTCGTGTGAACAAGCAGCGCGTAGAGTTCTTCGACCGCGAGCTGCTGATCTCCACGGATCGTCTCCGTCTC
>Ga0070741_10002122_pt1 | contig 55237 bp, 52 predicted proteins | sample Coa_R1_4_FD_66440 | JGI IMG/M metagenome (GOLD analysis project Ga0070741, IMG submission 66440) | Surface soil microbial communities from Centralia Pennsylvania, which are recovering from an underground coalmine fire - Coalmine... | ecosystem: Environmental > Terrestrial > Soil > Unclassified ... | reverse complement strand
GCTTTGGCAACGCGCCCCTGGCGACCAATGACCTTACCGAAATCATCCGCAGCCACATGCAATTCGAGAACCAGCGCGTTACGATCATTACGGACTTCCCGCACCTGTACGGCGGAAGGATCGTCCACCAGTGACTGAGCAACGTACTCAATGAGTTTACGCATCTCTCAACCTTATACTTTAGCTATTTACTGGGCTGGCTGAGCCTGGCTGGCGTTAGCCGCCTTCATCTGATCGAAGCGCTCCAGAATGCCCACGCGTTTGAGCAGCGAGGCCACCGAATCGGTCGGCTGAGCGCCATTTTTCAGCCACGCCAGGGCTTTCTCTTCATCAATGTGGATTGCGGATGGCTCAACTCGTGGATTGTACCAACCAATGCTTTCAATAATGCGACCATCGCGGGGGGAGCGCGCGTCCGCCACCACGACACGATAGCTAGGGGCCTTCTTCATGCCCGTCCGTTTTAAGCGAATCTTAACAGCCATAATTTCTTACATCTCACCTCTTCCCCAGTCAAGGGGGTATATATCTTCGCAGCGCCACGTTCGAGAGCGGCGCTCACCTGCACCCACATAAAGCCATCGGGCTTCTTAGAATACACAGCACCTGATCGTGCCCCTGAACTTAGGCGACACTAGAATAGCATGGAGCATAAAAATTGTCAATCTTCGCAGGCGGATTACAGGGCTTCGCAAAAGTTGTCTTTTCATCCCCAACGGCTCGCAAGCGAGCCGTTGGGGAGAGGAAGGTGCTGGCGGTGGGCTGCGCCCACCGCCAGCACCTTCCTCTCCCTGTGAGCGCCTGTGGCGCGAGCAGCGACTTTTGCGAAGCCCTGAGGCGGATTATACCAGGCCTTTCCGTTGTCCTATTTTCTGACTCCTGCCGCCTGGGTTCGCGCCCCGTCCGGGGCGCAGAGCAAGAGGAGAGAGGTGCTGGCAACACCGCGACGCGGTGTTGCCAGCACCTCTCTCCTCTTGCGAGCAGGGTTTCGCCCTGCGAGCATGACGACAACGGAAAAGCCCTGCGGATTATACCTCACCAATCCCCATATCTTTTGGAGATTGAGCAGATTCAGTAGGGAAGGGTAAACTCACGTAAAAAATAGCTCCCTGCCCCTTTTCACTTTCTACCCACATACGCCCTTTATGCTGCTTTACTATCTCTGAAGCTATATATAACCCCATCCCCAGGCCGGGAAATGTGCTCTCATCCTCCCCGCTTACACGGAAGAAACGGTCAAACACTTTTGTATGGTTTTCTGGAGCAATGCCAATCCCAAAATCCTGTATCGTTATTATGGCGTTTTCAGCATCCTCAGAAAGTGTAATGATGACCTTTTCTGCATCTGGCGAGTATTTGATAGCATTGGTTAGCAAATTACTGATTACATCGCTCATACGCTCTTGATCGATTTCTGTCTCCCTGCTTAGCTCTCCTTTCACCAGAATTTGATGATGACGAGCAACTTCCTGCATCTCCCTCACTACCTCCTGTACACATCCTGTCAGATCACAGCGAGTTTTTGCCAGCACAAATTTCCCTGACTGGATGCGGGTAAGCGTGAGCATCTCACTAATAAGGTTCATCATTTTCTTATGCTGCTTCTCAATCCTGTCAAGCAACCTCTCATAGTGCCTATCCCCGTGCTTCTCTACCTCTTTTTGCAACATCTGGATAAAGACCTTTTGGCTGGTGAGAGGCGTTTTTAGCTCATGGCTTGCTGCATCAATAAAGTCATCCTTAATTTTTTCCAGCCGCTTTTGCTCTGTGATATCACGCGTAATATCTGAAGCTCCAACAACTTTTCCTGCTGCATCTTTTAGCGGAGAAACAGTTACCGAGACATCCAGGATTTTCCCATCCTTTGTAATGCGCCGCGTCTCATAGTGTTCAACCCGTAGCCCGGCTCGGAGCCGGCCCATCACATAGGGAAAATCATCTTTTTTCTCTGAAGGCATCAGCACTGATACCGGTTGTCCGATGATTTCTTCTGGGGTGTAGCCATATAATCGCTCAGCGCCGCGATTCCAGCTCGTGATCGTGCCATCTAATGTCTTACTCAAAATCGCGTCATCAGCCGACTCGACAATAGCAGCTAACATTTTCTTTGTCTGTTCGGCATTATTGCGTTCGGTGATATTGCGGCCTATGGCTGAGGCTCCGATAATCGTGCCGCTCAAGTCACGAATAGGAGAGACCGTCACTGAAATATCCAGCATTGTACCATCTTTTCGCACGCGTTTTGTTTCAAAATGATCGACCTTCTCCCCTCGACGCACCTTATCCATAATAAAGAAAAACTCTTCTATATTGTCCTGAGGAAAGATGGTAAAGACTGACTTTCCTATCACTTCCTCTGCTGTATAGCCATAGATCCGTTCAGCGCCTTTATTCCAGCTTGTGATCGTGCCATCAAGCTTTTTGCCGAGGACCGCATCATCGGATGACTCGACTATAGCAGCCCAGTGAAAGAGCTGCTCAATGAGCCGTTGCAGATCGCCCATACTTTGCGACGGTGTAGCGCCGGTTTGTACGTCTCGCAATGATACCTTTTCCTGTGTCATCTCACTCAAAGATGAGAGAGGATTAGCAAACGATGTTGGTGTTACCTTCTCCATCAGGTGGCCTTCCCTCGTAGCACTTCCGTTTTTTATATAATCACTTATGCCCGTTATTTTTAATACGTTCTACTTCTTTCTTAGGTCTCTAGCAAATTTTGCGAGGGCTGGAATAGGGACGCCATTTTTAGTCTCGTCCAGGGCTTTTCAGTGTTCGTCATGCTCGCAGGGCTTCGCCCTGCTCGCAAGGGGAGAGAGGTGCTGGCAACGCCGCGACGCGGCGTTGCCAGCACCTCTCTCCCCTTGCCCAGCGCCCCGAACGGGGCGCGAATCCCGTCGGCAGGAGTGAGAGGAGAGGAACACTGAAAAGCCCTGAGTCTCGTCAGAGTGAGCTATAACATTCCCCGCATATATAGTAAGATATATCAGAAGCTCTGATCAATACGAAAAGCGATGGAAGTTAGGGAGATAGCTATTCTCTTATGCAGAAGGATCATTGTATGCGCCGTACCAAAATTGTATGCACGATAGGGCCAGCGTCCAGCAGCGAGGAACGGCTTGAGCAATTAATGCGGGCCGGCATGAATGTTGCACGCCTCAATTTCTCGCACGGGACGCAACAGGAACACGCCGTTGTGATCGAACGGATACGCCGGATCGCTGCCCGTCTCGATTGTCCGATAGCGATACTGCAAGACTTGCAGGGACCCAAGATTCGTACCGGCCCCCTACAGGGCCAGCAACCCGTTACGCTGTTGGATAACGCCGTGATTACCATCACAACTCGCGACATCATGGGAAGCGCTGAGGCAGTTTCTACCACCTATAAGCTGCTTCCCCAGGATGTCAAGCCTGGCGACCGCATCTTGCTCAATGATGGCCTGCTCGAACTGCGCGTGCTGGACAAAAGCGCAACCGATGTGCGCTGCCAGGTGGTACATGGCGGCGTGTTGGGAGAGCACAAGGGCATCAATTTGCCAGGCGTCGCCGTTAGTTCACCCGCGCTCACGGAGAAAGATCGCGACGACCTGCGCTTCGGCGTCATGCATGACGTGGATTATGTCGCGCTCAGCTTTGTACGCAAGCCGGAAGATATCCTTGAAGCAAAACGCTATATTCACGAGTTACAATCCGAGCGTCACCAGGAGCCGAAAAAACATCTCATTCCTATTCCCTTGATCGCTAAATTAGAGAAACCAGAGGCGATAGCCCATCTGGACGATATACTTGAAGTTACCGACGGCGTGATGATCGCGCGCGGCGACCTGGGAGTAGAGATGCCTCCTGAGAAGGTGCCGCTGATCCAGAAACACATCATTGCCAGGTGCAACGAGCTGGGCCTGCCTGTGATTACTGCCACCCAGATGTTAGAGTCGATGGTCACGAACCCGCGTCCCACCAGGGCGGAGGTCAACGACGTGTCAAATGCCGTGCTCGACCAGACCGACTCAGTAATGTTGAGCGCGGAAACGGCTTCGGGAGCTTACCCCATTGAAGCCGTTGAAATGATGGTGCGCATCGCGCTGGAAACAGAAGCGGGTAACCGAACGGCTCAGCAGCCCAGACACCAGCGACTCACCCAGGCTCGCGCCGTGAGCCGGGCCGCTCGCACGCTTTCAGAGGAGGCCAGCGTCAAGGCCATCGTGGTTTTTACACGGACCGGCAACTCGGCCCACCTGATCTCCAAAGATCGTCCACGCGTCCCCATTCTGGCCTACACTCCCTGGGAAGGCATCAGGCGTCAACTGGCCCTCTGGTGGGGAGTCTGGCCCCACTGTATCGGGCTGCGAGGCACAACGGAGGAGTTGATCGAGGATGTTGAGCAACGACTGATCGAGGACCACCTGATGCAGAATGGCGATTACGTTGTCATTATGGGAGGGCTACCCGTTGCAAGCTGGGCGCGTACCAATTTTGTGAAGTTACATCGAATTAAAGCAGAAGAGGAGCAAAATGAACAACAATCCATACGAAGCTTCAAATAGCCAGCAATATGATAGGCAAGCAAACGATCCTGACAGGAACGTTGGCACGCCTTATGCCAACCCTAACGACCAACCGCTGATGGTTCCCAAGCGTTTTGGTTGGGGCTATTCGTTCAATTGGAGCAACCCTAAGGCGGTAATGCTGTTCTTTGGACTTATCCTCGTCATCGTGATACTGGTCGCTGTCGTGGTACCTGTGGTGCTACGTTTGGTGATGCGCTAGTGTATCCCCTGACTCTTTGGTGAAGGCACCAGCGCAATATCTGGTGCCTCTCGCTCATCTTTTTTCTGAAAGAGTGGGTGCCTGGGCAGTTAGCTATCACCCAATAGTCTGCTTCTGCCCTCTCTTACGGCCACGCTGCCTTAGCAGGAAAGCGAGCAAGCCATAAAATGGGATCAGGCCGATCAACCAGCCAAGCCATATAGGGATGGCCGGAGGAGCGGTGGCAACTATGGGCACAGACGCCTCACCGCGCCCTGCCACGCCATTGACGACGATATTGAGCGTCCAGCCGCCCTGAACTGTAATCTCCGCATCTCCCTGCACACCATCATGGACATTGGGATCTGGAGAGAGACTCGCTCGCACCGGCGTTGCCGGTACATCCGATGGATCGGGCACGGACGAAACATTATAGGTGAGCGCGCCGTTTATCGGCTGCTGAGGAGCAATCGAGAAAGGCAGCGCGTAGCTGGCATGGGCCGGATAGGTATAAAGATTGACCGTCAGCGGATAAGGGCCTGCCTGCACCCGCACTACGCGCATGGGCGTGCTCCCATGCATTGTCGCGGCGATGGAGTATCCTATCTCTCCTAACACTGCAAGTAGGGTGATTACGCCTGCGGCCAGCAGGAGAAATTGCAAGGTTTTAGCCATCCTCATCACCCTTCCAGGGTACGTAGCGATTCACCCACGTTACGACCAAAGATGGTTCCCAGGAATGAGCCGCCCAGTCCTATGAGCAGGGAAAGAGCAAAACCTGCTACCCCTGTCTGGAACAGCACTACCGCAGGTAACAAGAGCGAGCCGGGAACAATCGGCAGCGCGCCACTGATAAGGGCGCACAGAGCCAGGCCCAGCGTCAACTTCTTCTGCGACCAGTGCTTTTGCCGCGCCTGATACATCATCACATCGATCAAGATTGCCACAATGATGGGAGTGATAAACCACTGTAGCGCCACCAGCGATGTAAAGGGATGGGTAGCTCTCCTATAGCTCAATTGCTCCACCGTAAGCAGCCAGTTCGTTGCGGGCTGCACAAACACAGCCATAATTGCGGCCAGCAGAAAGTAGCAAGCGGCAACAGAGGTCGCGGCCCAGCGCCACGGTATGGCGTAGACAGCCGCCACAAGGGTAAATGCAATCAAGACGCTTGATAATAGCGGGAACACACTGAGCCTGAGGAAGCCCAGGGTGAGCAGATTGCCTGCTCTCAAGGCGTCGAATAGCAAAATTGTAAATATGCTCAGCATCGTCCCCAGAGCAACTACCGCCCCCGTGTACGCAAAGCGTCTCGTTATCGCTTCATTCTGGTTGGCCTGCTTTGTCAGACGCGCGGCTGAAACGAGCATATAAACGGCCCCAAGCGCCACTATGCCCATGCTGGCAGCAAACATGATGTGGAAGGGAGCCCAGATCCTTACATCGATGCCATAAAGCGTGTGCCAGTAGGCATCCAGTGGAAAGGCGACGGCGGCCAACAGAGCACCAAAACCGACAACGTAGGCACCCAGTGGGCCATAAAAGATGTCCGCAAAGTTTGTACTGTTCTTCTTAATGATCTCGCTACGACGCGCCCACAAGCTTTCGATAAGCACCGTCAGCAACCCGGAGAGCCCGCTGATAGTCACGCCAATCAACATCATGATATGCGGAGGAATCAGCGTTCTATCGCGCCCTATCAGAGAATGCCACTGGATATCCCAGCTTGAGCCTTCAAGAAAAACGATTGCCCCCAGCAGTGCGGTCAGTCCCAAAGCCAGCCGCAGTACCCATACTGTCCGCAGCGACAATGTGGAAGCCTTTGAGCTGCTTGCCAGGGCTATCCCATTTAGTGTCTTCGCCATAGAGAAATTCCTTTTGCCTTTCTAAACAGTGAGAACTTGCATATACGCATGCGTTCCTTGATCAGGACGTCAGATATTTGCTTGTAGAATACGGTGAACAATTACTATGCTCAACTTCGCGCTGATGAGCATAGATAATGTATATACGAGAGGTATGGTCAACTACCGCCAGTCTCAGACCAGCGGCTTGCCTTTCGGCTTACCTCTGGACTCCACCGCAATTCTGCATACCTTTTCAGGCGTGCAGCTTTGGCTTCACGGTCCGAGGCATCAGGGATGAGTGACAAACATCCCGTCCTGGCCCAGTCCTGCTGAACCAGGAGCGTTCGCATCACCAGATTTCTGGCACCCACCAGATCCGCATGTAGCGTATACCCACATTGCGGGTTCTGACACCCAAAGAGTAGCCCCTTGTTCGGACGATTCTCATCAGCGATATAGCCGCACATTGGACACCCCTTTGAAGTATAATCGGCATCGACTTTGACCGCAAGGGACCCCGAAAGCACCGCTTTGTAACTGATGAGGGCATGCAGTTCGGCAAAAGACCATTGGGAGTACACCCGATTGGCTTTGCGCGCCTTTGGCGATACCTTTTCCGTGCCTTTGCCGTTTTTCTTGCGCTTCCGCTTTCGACGCCTCGTGCGATCTCGAATACCGGTCAACTGTTCCAGGCCGATCAAGGTCTGAGGATGCTCAGTGATGATCTGGGTCGCAATCTGGTGGTTGGCTTGCAACTTTAACCGTCTCTCTCGCTGCCCGATGCGCCGCAAGCGACGTTTCGCGCCACGAGTGCCTTTCTTCTGCAAGCGTTTGCGCAATCGCGCATAGTGGTTCGCTTTATGTCGTACACGGTTGCCTGAGTAAAACGTGGCTTTGCCTGCTGCGGTGGAGGTGACCGCCAGATAGCGCACCCCCACATCGACGCCGACCGTTTCACTCAAGGAGTCACAGGTGGGATCAGGCAAGGTGAGCTCTACCGACACAAGCAAATAAAACTGTTTTTTGGGTTGGTCATACCAGAGCTTGGCATCACCAATGCGGGCGATATGACCTCCCTGCTGGATGAGCAGTAGATGCTTGAAATAGCCCTGGTACGGCAAACTGATACGCCCGTTGAGGGTCTTGATGCTCACCTGCTGCTCGCATTGAAACGTGTAATCGCGTTCATAGGTATACTGGACCGTGGGCGAGCTATATTTAGGAGGCTGATCGAGCCCCTTGAAGCGTTTCTTGGTGATTTTCAGACGTCGATGCTCTTTGTTTTTGAGCAGCTTGGTCCAGAGTCCCTTGTACGTCGCCGCCACCTGCCGCTCCACGCTGCACGCCAGTTGCGAGGACAGATGATAGCGCGCGCGTAGCTCGGCATACATCCCTTTGTGGATCTTCGTCACGCTGCTGGTTTTGCCGTGGGCAAAGGCGTATTGGCTCACCGCATTGAGACCGTCACGATAGACCAGTTGCGTCTCTCGTAAGGCACGATGCTGCTCTGGCGTGGTCGTGAGCTTCAGTTTCGCGGTGATGATCTGCTTCATGTCATTTCTCGAACCAGTGAGGAGAGCGGCATCGCTTCTCTCCTCACTGGTTGCTCCTCCTCTTCCACCCTGTTCCTAGACCTGCCCAGAGATCGCCTGGACAATAAGCCGATGCCCGACAACGCTTACGTCCTGTTCCTGCTCAATGCCCCATTTGCGGCATTCCTCACGCCATGCCTGCTGCTCCTCTGCCGTTTCAGGAAAGAGTGCGCCGCTGAGGTCGCCAAGCAGGCTGCCGAGCGTATGGTTCCAGGTGCTCTCGGCTTCGGACGTGTTCCAGCGAGCAACCTCTTGCACGATATCATGCAGGAGGTCCAGCAGGCGCTGTTCGGTATAGCGGTACGGCGGCCCAGGTTCGTGAAAGTATGCCTCACGGCCACGCTGATAGCCCCGTATCGCCTGGGGATGATCAAAACAGATGAGGGCGCGCACATCTGGACGAAGCTGGCCGGTCTGTGGGGAGAGCACCCCGCCATGATACATACCCAGGTAAAAGCCGATGAGGTCGCGCCGATGGGGGTCCTGTTGCTCAAAGTACGGTTGCTGCTGATACTGCTTGAGATTGGCGATGAGATAGGAGACGGAGAGCGGGCCGTGGCCTTGCTCGTCGCCGTACATGCTCCACCAGATGCCGCGCTCGTAGTGTTCGGCAAAGGCGGGACGCTGGATGTCCAGGAGTGGACGGACTTTCTGTTTGCTAGTTGCCATGTGCAAGCATCCTTTCTGCTTGACGAATGGCCCTCCCGCCGTTATCATGCGACGTGGAGAGGCTAGAGGTGACTTTACAGACTAGGCTCTCTGTTGACCTGCGTCTCTTCTACGTAGGTCAACGCTCTGATCAAAGTATACACGAAAATAGCCACAATTGCAACACTTATCCACATTTATCTACGATAAGCGACAATGCACACAAACAGCATTGTGAATTGACTTTTGCTGGCTCTCCCTCTATACTTACAGCAAGCGACGACAGCACCCAACTCCAAGTGAATGCGAGGATAGATATGTATGCCAACGGAATATTTAACAGTCGAACAGATCGCGAAAGAACTCGGCCTCAGCGAGGAGACCATTCTCCGGTGGATTAGAAGAAAAGAGTTAAAAGCATATAAATTAGGAAAAACGTATCGTGTGCAAAGAAAAGACTATCAAGAATTCCTTGATCAAAGGTACACGGGAAAGCTAGGCGAAGAGGATGACGGTAGCTAATACCCCTTTCACTGTTCATCCTGCCCCAATTCGATATATCTCAACACGAGATCTCTACTATATCCTCCTGGACAGTTTTTCCGCTTTTCACAATGGCAGATGGAATACATATATATAGCAGAGCATAGCTCACTTAAACCTGGCAACCCTATCTATGACAATTATCCCTGATTTTTTTGAGAAAATACACAAAGGAGAAATTTATGATGTGGCGACACGGCGATGTACTCATCGCATCCCTACCGGCTATTCCCGAAGATGCGCAGCGGCAGCCTGGCAGTGTGCTTGCCTATGGCGAGGTGACAGGACATAGCCATCGCATCGAGACGCCAGCAGCGGCTGAACTATGGGAAGCCAACGGTGAGCTTTTCCTCAAAGTCATAGATGTCACCCGCGTTATCCACGAGGAGCACCACCCCATCACCCTCCCACCAGGAACTTATCGCGTCTGGCAGCAGCGCGAATATGTACCAACGCCACAAGCATTTCGTCGTGTTACTGATTGAGGTGAACCATGCAGACAACACCACTGCTTTCTGCCCGACAGGCTGAGCAACTCATTTTGGAGGGCAACGCTCCTGAAGGGCTTAACGTCGAGGGCCATATCGATCTTGCCAATCATACACAGTTAACCTCTCTTCCCAAGGGGTTAACTGTGAAACGGCTAACGTTAGATGGCTGCTCGTCTCTGGAGGCGCTGCCGCAAGGACTGCATTGCTACGAGCTGTCCCTGCAAACAACGCCTATCAGGACGCTTCCCGCCGATATCCAGGTCGATTACCGGCTCGACCTGAGCAACTGCGATATGCTGCTAGCGCTGCCTGCCAGATTGAAAGTCGGTTCGCTGATCTTGCGCGGCTGCACCTCGTTGCGCACCCTCCCAGAAGAGCTGGACGTTTTTTTTCTCGATATGACCGGCTGCGTCAGCCTCACAGACTTTCCAGCGCGCGGCCCCGGCAGAATGGGACGGCTCAACTTGCGCGGATGCACGCGGATTCGCGCCCTGCCATCCTGGCTCGCCCAACTGGCGCAACTCGATGTGAGCGGATGCAGTAGCATGACCAGCCTGCCAGAAGGGCTACGAGTCAGTTCGTGGCTAGATCTCGCCAGCACGCCGCTGCAATCGCTCCCGGCCTCGCTGCAAGGGGTGCAGCTACGCTGGCGCGATGTCTTTATCACGGAGCGCATTGCCTTTCATCCAGAGCTGCTCACGCCTCAGGAAGTGCTCGATGAGCCGAATGCAGAGCTACGGCGTGTGATGCTTGAACGTATCGGCTATGATCGCTTCTTCGAACAGGTCGATGCTGAAGTGCTGGCGCAGGATGAAGATGCAGGCGGCAAACGTCGCCTTCTGCGCGTTCCTATGACAGGCGATGAGCCGCTGGTTTGCCTCGCCGTCCAGTGCCCCTCGACCGGAAGACAGTACCTGATTCGCGTGCCACCCATCATGAGAAACTGCCACCATGCTGCGGCCTGGATCGCGGGCTTCGATCATCCCGATGACTATCGCCCGCTCGCTGAGACATAACACCCCCTCTAAAATAGACCACATAGCTACCCTGTCCTTCTTGCTATGGCTTTCATTGCGCTAGAGAAGGAAGGGGTAGCCATCCAGTAAGCATAAGGTTCCTTATGCTCAATTACTGCATCAGCGGATAAATATGATACATAACTGCCTGGTTATCTATATCTATTCATTTGTTTATGAAAAAGTATTGTAAGGCTTCATTCTATTTGACTATACTTTACAAAGGACTGTGTGCATTTCTTTACTTGTTATCATCTAAGATAGTTTTGGAAGAGTATTACAGCACATAGTGGGCACCTCTACAAGCGAGCTTAAAGAGGGCCCTGGTTTGTGCTCGTCAACCGATTCGTTCTACTTTGAAATGTTCCGCGTTCCAACGCTCCCACGATGCATCATGCATCGTGGAGATCCAGGGCAACCGGTAGCTCCCCGATTCATCGTGGGAGTGGTCCCTACGGAACGCGGCATCGAAGTGCCTGCTCTGGAGGGCTGCCTTATGATGCGATTTTTACGTGGTGCCAGTCTCGTCATTTTAGTGCTTGCTGTAGCTCTCGTTTTTACATTTTCCGTTTCTTTTTCTCATTCCGCGAAGGCATCTACCCTGGTTGGACCCAAAACCTTCTACCTCGCGCTCGGGGACTCGTTGGGGCTCGGGTTTCAGCCGAATGGGGATAATGATAATGGGTACGCCGATGACTTCTTCGCGAATTTGCAGTCCCACGGGACAAAGGCCCTGGTAAATCTATCCTGCTCTGGAGAAACCACCATTACGATGATTAACGGTGGCTGCATTGATGCAATTCAGAACAAGGTGTTTTATACCGGTCCCCAACTTCGGGCGGCGGTCAACTTCCTGCACCAGCACGCAGGCCAGGTCAGTCCCGTGACACTGGACGTTGGAGCCGACGACTTCCTCCTGCACAATGATGTCAATACCTCAAATGCACCGAACTGCACGCTCAGTTCTAGCTTTAGCAGCGATCTGGCAACGATGGACGCCAACCTGAGCCAGGTCATTCTGCCTCAACTGACGGCAGCATTGACGGTGAATGGACAGAGAACGGGCGATTTGATCATTCCGAACTACTACGACCCGGAACAGAATCTCTGCCCAAACCTGGTATCCGTCTCGCAGGAGGTTGATCAGCATATCGCCAACGATGCCAGCGCATTCAATGTCACGATGGTTGACATCTTCACGGCCTTCGGCGGCCCAGCTACGCCCAACCCCAACATCAACACGCTCACCTGGATGAGCAGCAATTTCCCGCTGGCACTGGCTATACACCCGCGCTCCATTGGCTATCAGTTAATGGCGACGACCATTGAGCAAACCGTTGGCTATTAGGTTCTGCAAATGATGCGTTCGTTCCAGAACGTATTGCCTGGTCTGTAGATAAAATGCACACATCCCGCTGTCTCATGGCATTGCCTTTTCTCCCCTCGGTGATACCATGAGATTGGCTTGCAGGATAATGCTAATGCAGATAATCAGAGCTTGATCTGTCGTGCTGGAATACGCTCCAATACGCCATCGCCAAAGACTGGATAGAGCTTTAAATCGTCCATGTGTACATAACCGATGTGACAGCCACAGGTGGCGTTCGTACACGTTCTCGCGTATAGAGCTGCTTCAAAGCCAGGTTCATAGATGTTACCTATTGGCGTTTTGATGAAGTGGCAGCGCCGCATCACCCCATCGCCATCGACCGATATAACGCTCTGTCCGGTTCGGCAGGCCCGCCCCTGGCTTGGATGATACTGGTTATTAATCGGGAAAAGCGGGTCTACATCTGTGAAACGCTGAATATCCTCGACGGTGTAATAGTCGGATTGGCGTTTATAGGCATTAATCCACAGGTAAACATATCCAGGCAGTTCACGCCGTAGCGCATCGATCTCGTCACTGTGCTCCTTGAGACCGACAACGCCGACGCTGTAACGCACTCCACGCCGGTCCAGCTCCTGGCACCTGACAAGGAAACGTTCGCGGGTCGTTTGCGAAGGATGAAACGTTGACCATAGCGCCACTTTACTTTTATCGCACCGCTCCAGCCAGTCGAGCCGGCAGGATAAATTGGTCTGGATCGCGACTTTCACGACGTTGGGCATCTGCGAAAGCTGCACAAAGGCATCCTGATAACGCTTGCGCACCAGCGCCTCTCCCCACGGGGTGAAGAGGATGCCGATGCGATCTTCTCGCCGCGACGCGACCCAGCCGACAAAGCGTTCAAGCGCCTGGCGATCCCTTTCATGCTCCTGCCTCGTCTCGGTATGCTTGGCAAAGGGGCAATAGACGCAGCCATAGTTACAGCTTGACAGAGGTCCCCGGTACAGAATCGATAGCTTCATCGCAGTTGGTATCCTCTCATCAGTTCTTTTACCCGCGTTGAATACAACCAGGGGCCAATCGTATCCGAGCGTTCGATCCCCGCTGCGGTCAATATCATGACATGCTCCGTAAGGGTTGCCATCTCTGAATCGAGCAAAGCACGTAACTCAGGTAAATCAGAGAAAACATCGCTCTCAAAGCGTAATCGATAGCTCGCAAGATTAAGGCCGCCTGCTTCAAGCAACGACTTGAGCGCATAGCGCCTGCGCTGCTCCTCGCCATTCAAACAAAACCCATAGTAAGCAAAATCGAACGCCTCTGCCGGCATTGCCATATATTCCGCTAGAATCGCGCGCACTCCTTGCGCCCCAACGGCATATTCGCTGGCATAGTGGTGCGTACGCGTATATGAGCGCGCCCCGCAGCCAAGACCAACCATGCCATCATCCTGCACGCAATAGATCGGCCCCGTCTCGACCGGCGCATGAGCCGCGCGAAACATCCGCATCGATACCTGAGTATAGCCCGCGGCTAGCAACAGGTCTCGCCCCTGCCGATAGCAGGTCAGTCGCATATCTTCGCTATCTGTATCATCTATGGCCCCTTTACGGCCTAATCCCGTTAGCGGACGAATGTAGAGGGGATAGAGGTATAGCTCCTCTGGCTGATAGCGCAATGCAGCCTGTAACGAAGCCAGCCAGCTCGCAACCGTCTGTCCAGGCAGGCCATAGATGAGATCGATGTTAAGCGTTGGGAAATGTTCCGCACGAATAGCGGCAAGCGCCTGTTCCACGACTGCCGTTTGTTGGGTACGACCGGCGGCGCGCGATTCCGCTTCAATGAAACTCTGGACACCGATGCTAATGCGATCAACGCCACGCGTCCGCAGCAATTGCAGCTTCGCGGGGGTAGCAGTCAGCGGAGAGGTCTCAACCGAGGTTGGTACGCTGCCAGGAACGACGTTGAAGAGACGCTCGGCAAGATCGAAGAGCCGGGCGAGATCATCTGTTGCAAGGTGCGTCGGCGTCCCGCCTCCTATCGCCATACGCGCAATCGAGACCTCGCCTAAAGCAGCTCTCACGCGCTCCGCCTGTCGTCCTAAAGCGGCAAGATACCCTGCGGCAAATTTCGCGCTTGTATCGACCGTCGTAAACAAATTGCAGAAGCCACAGCGCATTTCACAGAAGGGCACATGCATATAGAGAAAAATGGAACTGCGCCGCTCCTGCGCCCATAACTCGTCCAACCTTAGAGGCGAGGGAAACGAGCGATAGGCGGTTTTATGCGGATAGGCATAGGTGTATGAGACATATGGTGTCTCCTGCAACATTTTTTCGAGCGCAATCATCACGTTTCGCCCTCCATTTTGCTCAATACAAACTCGGCATAAGGAACGGTCCAGACGACCGGATGCGCGATGCGATGGCCCGTATAGCCATCTTCGCCATACGCGGTCCCATGATCGGAACAGAGGATGGTCAGTATGGGAGACCGCTTTCGCAGCGCCTCGAAGAGCCGCAGCAACTGGCTATCGACGTAAGCCAGAGCTGCTCCATGCGATGCAAGCGAATCCTGCGTGCAGCCCGGAAGATAGAAGTAATTTGGCTGGTGGAACGCGGAGATATTGATAAACAAAAAGAGCCGCCGATCAGGCTCCAATCGCTCCAGAAGCGCGCAGGCCAAATCTATCTGATGCTCGGTTGAATGAGGGTCGGTGACGCCCAGTTCGGGTCGCCAGTGACTTTCGTGGAACAGGCCAGGCAGAACGCTACCCAGCGGGCTGGCCTTATTGAAGAAACCGACGCCGCCAATACAAACGGTGTGATAGCCCAGATCGGCCAGACCGGTGACGATGTCTGGCGCGTCGAAGACAAACGTGGCCTCCGTTGTCGTCTCGCTGCCGGGGAAACGTGCCGCGAAGAGTCGGGGATGCTGGCCCGGTATAGCGGGCGCGGGCAAAAAGCCGGCGAAAAAGGCGTGATGCGCGGCATAGGTAAAGCTGCCGGGGGAATGTCGCTTTTCCCATCCCGAAGGAGGCAGCAACTTCGCCAGGTTTGGCGTGCGCCCTTGAACAAGCATATCTTGAGCCACGTCGTAACGCAAGGTGTCCAGCGTCATCAGCAGGATATCGTGTGTACCAATCAGATCGCGAGCGTGAATCACTCTGCACCAGCTTTCAACGCGGCCACAATCTCCGCCGTATAGGTATCCTGGTTATGGTAAAGCACGCCGGGCAGTAGATCACCGAAGGCATTGACCTCTACAATGGCGTGCTGCTTAAAAGCGGAGGTAAAGAGCAGGTCTATGCCCATGTACAGACTCTCAAAAAGACGAGCAACCTGCTCGCAGGTCCGGCATGCCTGCTCCCAACGAGCCTCACCGATTGCTGCGAGGATCTCAGCAATATCTCCGCGCTTATTTAGCAAGTGCAGGTTGGTCATCGGGCTCCGGCTCAAGCGCGCAACAACGTGCTGCACCTGCCTGGCTATCATGACAATGCGCAGATCAAAAGTGCGTTGAGCGTAGCCAGCTTTGGGCAGCCACCGTTCTACATGAACGCGGTGCCTGCACAGGGCATCGATCAATGCCACAATCTCTTCATGCTGCTGATACACGCGAATATCACGCGAGTTGTAGAGTCTGCGTTCATTACCGGTACAAACCATCTCTACGGTTGTAATTGCCTGGTGACGGTTTCCGGCGAAGCGATAAGCGACCACGCCGGATGCGCTCGACCCGTGCGCCGGTTTGAGGAACACGCGCGACCAGCCATACCGCTGCATCTGATCGATCAGTTCCTCATATGAGTTCACCAGCCCGGTTGCTGGCGGTACAGATATTGCCTGCGCAGCCAGTAACGCGTGTGTCGCCCGCTTATCGAACATGAGCATAATATCGTCAGCCGTATTCATTACTTGATGCTGCTCCACCTGCTGTTTGATGTGCTGAAGCAACTGGCAATAGCCCAGATACCACTGACGCGAGGGCAAGATGCGCCCTTTTTCAAAACTCAGCTCCTCTACTGCACGCCGCGAAAGGCGCTCATAGGGTTGACCGTCAGGCTCCTCAATTTCCGCCCCTAATGCCAGCAGAGCGCGCTCAACCTCGAAATCTTTGCCCGGCGATTCGATACGAACGATTGATGTGGGCTGGATGCTATCAGCTAACGCAGTCCGTCCGGCAATCAGATCGCGATAGCTGATCATGCGTGCAGGAGGTAATCCCAGTTGGACCAGCGCCGCTTGAAATAGCTCAACGCGGCGGTCCTGGGGAGAGCCAATCAGCACGAAATCGGGCGGCGCGCTACTCGCTGACGGCCACATAGCGACCATACTCGTCTTCTTCTTGCCGATCACTGGCATCCACTTCTATACCCAGGGCTTTGAGCTGCTCAATCATCTCGTCGGAGCAATAATGATGATGAATGTCCAGCTTCTCTAGCTTTTTCATCGCCGGAGAGGCCAGCAGGGCGGCAGCTCCCGTATCATCAAGCACACCAAGCGAGAGATCAAGGACACGCAGACGCTCCAGAAGAGGCGATTGTACAATGGCCTGCGCAATCTCGTTGGTGATCTCGCTGTCACGTAACCCCAGGTAGCGCAAGTTCGGAAATAGCTGACCGGTAAACAGCGGCGCCAAATCTTCTATAGTGGTATTGGCCCCATAGTTGCCATCGCCGAGCCATAATTCGAGATGCTCAAGTGCAGGCAGATCGGAGCGTAAGACATCATGAACCACGCTGCTATCTAAGCCACCGCTTTCAATACCCAGTTCTTTAAGATGCTCGCTATGCAGCCTCCCAAGTCGGAGATTATTGCCGCCGCGCACACGAAAGTGTTCCAGAGCCGGATACGCTTCAAAGAGAGGAGATACATCCGTCTGCTCAATCCATGAAATCTCAGACTCTTCAAAAGCAATATCTCCCAGGAAAATGGCGGTTAATCGTGGCAGCTTCTCGCGCGCGGCAGCAATCGACTCGACGACGCGCGCGCTATCGTTCGCGTTCCCAAAATCCTGTATCCACATGCCAACTACCAGTCCGGTGACAGCGCCAACGGCGGGATCATTCAAGAAGTCCGCAAACCTATCAGACCAGGCAATATCGTCCTCGCCATAAGCAACACTCAGCCTGTAAAGTGTAGTCTCAGGATTCGCGATCCCCACCTTAGGGTCCCAATCATCCACCTTTTTTCCCGCAAAATGCTCAATATACGTACCAATCACCATAAAAATTCCCTCAACGCATTTCTTTATATTTATACACTTGCAAACAAAACTCAATAAGAGTTTCTTAATGCAACCGGTAAATATGGTAAACGAGCTAATTCACATGCATCATTATAACGGACCGGATGGCGATTGAGCGAACAGATAGGACGATAGTCGTGACTTGACGCTCCCCCCGCATAGTGCTGTAATGATAGGGCAACGAAGCAGGGCAGGGGCTAGCCTCGCCTTGAATTCCGTCAGAAAGGCGCACCCCTACAGAGCCAGCAGGGCAGGGGCTAGCCCTGCCCCTACAGTGCCCATCATCGTCGTTGGAGAGGAAATATACTAATTTATGGCTATTATCGAATCACATATTAATCGCAGCAGCGAGGAATTCCAGGAGAATACGGGCTATTTCCAGCAACTTCTGGATCAGCTTCAGGCTAATATCCAACAGGTCCAGCAGGGCGGAGGTCAGGATGCTATCGCGAAGCATCGCAAACGCAACAAGTTGCTGGCACGCGAACGTGTCCAGCTTCTCTGCGATCCCGATACGCCTTTTCTGGAATTTAGCCCGCTGGCCGCCTGGGATATGTACGATAATGACGCGCCCTCGGCTGGCATTGTGACCGGCATAGGGCTGGTCGAGGGACAGGAATGCGTCATCGTGGCAAATGACGCTACCGTTAAGGGCGGCACCTATTACCCGATGACGGTCAAAAAGCATTTACGCGCTCAGGAGATCGCTGAACAAAATCATCTGCCCTGCATTTATCTGGTCGATTCGGGCGGCGCGTTTTTGCCGCTCCAGGCTGACGTCTTCCCCGACCGCGAACACTTCGGACGAATCTTCTATAACCAGGCGCGCATGTCCAGCCAGCGCATCCCGCAGATTGCCGCCGTGATGGGCTCCTGTACCGCTGGAGGCGCTTACGTTCCGGCGATGAGCGATGAGACGGTGATTGTGCGCGGCAACGGTACGATCTTTCTGGGTGGCCCTCCACTGGTCAAAGCCGCAACCGGAGAAGAAGTGAGCGCGGAAGACCTGGGAGGGGCTGATGTGCATTGCCGCACCTCTGGCGTGACCGATCACTACGCTCTGAATGATGAGCACGCTCTTGCCATCTGTCGCAGCATCGTCTCAAATCTCAACCGCCGCAAGTATATCCCCTGGGAGATCCATCCCGCCATCCCGCCACGCTACGACGCCAACGAGCTGCTTGGCATTGTGCCGAAAGATAGCCGCAAAAGCTATGATGTGCATGAGGTTATTGCGCGCCTCGTCGATGGCAGCGAGTTCCACGAGTTCAAGGCCCTCTATGGGACAACGCTGATCTGCGGCTTTGCGCGCATCATGGGCTATCCGGTCGGCATTATCGCCAACAACGGCATCCTCTTCTCAGAGAGCGCGCTCAAAGCCACTCACTTCATAGAGCTATGTGGGCAGCGTCAGACGCCGCTGGTCTTTTTGCAGAATATCACCGGCTTTATGGTTGGTAGGCAGTATGAAAACGGCGGTATCGCTAAAGATGGCGCGAAGATGGTCATGGCGGTTGCCAACGCGCCCGTGCCACGCTTCACCGTGATTATCGGCGGCTCGTTTGGCGCTGGCAACTATGGCATGTGCGGTCGCGCCTACTCGCCGCGCCAGTTGTGGATGTGGCCCAACGCGCGCATCTCAGTGATGGGTGGGCTACAGGCGGCAACCGTCCTGGCAACGGTACGTAAGGAGGGGCTGGTGGCACGCGGCAAAACGATGAGCGCAGAGGAGGAGGCCGCGTTTATGCAGCCCATTCTTGATAAGTACGAGGAAGAGGGCAATCCTTACTATAGCACGGCACGCCTGTGGGATGATGGCATTATTGATCCGCGCGATACGCGCACCGTACTGGCATTAGGTATTGCCGCATCGCTCAACGCTCCCATGCCCGACACACCCTTTGGCGTATTCAGGATGTAGGCCAGCACGTTCATCAACACTTTTAAGGAGATACCATGACGACATACACACAGCTTTCGGTCGAGCATATTTTTGAGGACCGGGTCGCCATCGTGACCTTGCGCCGCCCGGAGGTACATAACGCGTTCAACGGCCAGATTGTGCAAGATCTCATTACAGCTTTTACGGAGCTGAGCAGGGAAGAACAATTGCATGGTGTCGTGCTCACCGGGGAAGGGCCATCGTTTAGCGCGGGGGCGGACCTGAATTTGATGAAGGAATCGGTCACGTTCACCGCGGAACAGAATTTGAATGACGCGTTGCGCCTGGCCGATCTGCTGGAAGCTATCAATACATTCCCCTGTCCGGTGATCGCGCGGGTCAACGGCACGGCGATGGGGGGAGGCGTGGGCCTGGTTGCCGTTTGCGATATCGCGATTGCCGTTGAGAGCGCACGTTTCGCCTTCAGCGAGGTGAAGCTGGGCATCGCTCCCGCCGTTATCTCGCCCTATGTGATCCGTAAAATTGGCGAGACAAACGCGCGCGTGCTATTTGTTACAGGCGAACGTTTTAGCGCCAATCGCGCGCGCTCCATCGGCCTTGTTCACTCGGTTGTACCGGATGACCAGCTTGACGACGCAGTGCAAAAGGCGGTCAACGAGTTGCTTTCGAGCGCCCCGCAGGCCATTCGGGTCTGCAAAGTGTTAGCAATGACCGTAGGACAGATGGATCGCGAAGATGCGCGCCGCTACACTGCCGAGACGATAGCCCGCCTGCGCATCGGCGACGAGGCCCAGGAACGCCTGCAAGCCTTCCTGGAGAGCCGCAATCGCCCGTAGGGACCCGATTTATCGCGTCCGCCCGCGATTGATCGCGTTACCTAAAGCCGAGCGCATTTCTCAGGAGGAGGCCAGCACTGAACAATGCACCTGAGCCAAAAGCAACGGAATTCCTTCAAGAGATCCCATTGCTGGGTGGGCGACTGACGCCCGGCATCGTCCGCGTGGGAGATACGGTACGCAGGCCACCAAAGGGCAACGCGGCCTTCGTTCACGACCTTCTTCTCTGGCTTGAGGGCCAGGGCTTTCACTTTGCTGCACGCTTTTTGGGAGTGGATGAGCAAGGTCGAGATATCCTCAGCTACCTGGAAGGTCACGCGTGGTCCGACAGCGGCTCTACGTTGCCGGATGATTTGCTGGTACAAGCAGCCAGGGTCATCCGACAATTACACGATCTCACGGCTGGCTCTTCACTGGCTCAGGGCCACGAAATTGTGGCTCACAATGAGCTAGGGCCGCATAACACGATTTTTCATGAGAACCGGTTAGTCGGCCTGATTGACTGGGATGAGGCGGCTCCTGGCACACGGTTGCGCGATCTAGCCAACGCAATCTACAATTATGTAGATGTGGGCCATTGGGCCAATCAGACCGCCGATGAGCAAGCGCGGCGCATTCATCTCATGTGTGTAGCTTATGGTTGGGACGATCCTATCGCCATTGTTAATGATTTCGAAGCCGATTTGCAGCAAGCATTACGCAATCATCAACAGGCTGGTCGAACAAGAGCGATCAGAGTCTTCGAGAAAGAGGTGGCCTGGATGCGTCTGCGGGCGCAGGAGTTGCGGCTGATGCTGCGATAGCGTGGAGCACAGGCGCTTGCTCACAATGAGCTACTGTTTAGAATAAGGTAGTACTGATACTATGTTCAAAAAAATTCTTATCGCGAACCGTGGAGAAATCGCCGTCCGTATCATGGCGACCTGTCGCGAGATGGGCATCCGCACCGTCGCCATTTACTCCGAAGCGGATCAGCATGCCTATCATGTACGAGCAGCAGATGAGGCATACTATATTGGTCCCGCGCCATCAACGCAGAGTTATCTTCGTATAGACGCGATTATCGACGTCGCTCGCAAGAGCGGAGCGGAGGCCATTCATCCTGGCTACGGCTTTCTTTCAGAGAATGCAGACTTTGCTGAAGCATGCGAGCAGGCGGGGATTATTTTTATCGGGCCGCCCGCCGCTGCTATGCGCCTGATGGGCTCAAAAATCGCCGCTAAAGAGCTGGCGCAATCGGTGGGCGCGCCGACCGTTCCCGGCTACAACGGCAAGAGTCAGGACGATGAGGCGCTGATAGATGAGGCGCGGCGCATCGGCTTTCCACTACTGATCAAAGCGTCGGCGGGCGGCGGCGGCAAAGGGATGCGCGCGGTATACGCCTCCGCCGATTTTGTGGAGCAGCTTGCCGGGGCGCGACGCGAGGCCAGAGCAGCCTTTGGCGATGAGACCGTTTTTCTGGAACGGCTGATCCAGCGTCCCCGGCATATCGAGATCCAGGTGCTGGGCGATCAACACGGCAATCTGATCCATCTCGGAGAGCGCGAGTGTTCTATTCAACGCCGTCACCAAAAAATCGTTGAAGAAAGCCCTTCGATTGCCCTCAACCCTTCTCTGCGTGCCGAGATGGGCCATGCCGCCGTCCGTATCGCTCAGGCGGCAGGTTATGTCAATGCAGGCACCATCGAGTTTATGCTTGATGAGGATAGACAGTTCTATTTCCTTGAGATGAATACCCGCCTGCAAGTGGAGCATCCAGTAACGGAGTTGGTTACGGGGCTGGACCTTGTGCGCCACCAACTATATATCGCTGCTGGCGAGCCGCTGGGCATCGCTCAAGAGCAGATCAGCCCGCGCGGCCATGCCATAGAGGTGCGTATCTACGCTGAAGATCCTTATCAGAACTTCCTTCCTTCCACCGGCACCGTCACGCGCTTCGTTCCGCCCGAGGGGCCAGGTGTGCGTCTGGATAGCGGCGTTGAAACAGGGGATGAGATTTCGCAGTATTACGACCCCATGATTGCCAAGCTGATCGTGTACGGCGAAAATCGCCCTGCTGCCGTCGCCCGCTTGCAGCAGGCTCTTGAACACAGCACCATCTTCGGCGTTACCACCAACGTTCCGCTGCTGCACGCTATCAGCGTCCATCCCGCCTTCCAGCAGGGCCAGACGCATACGGGCTTCCTGGAAGAACACAGGCTGCCAGGCACAACCACAGCTCAAGGCGATGCGCTCCCCGACACCGTTATAATCACGGCAGCTCTATACGAAATCACCAACGAGATGGGAGTCTCGCAACCTCAAGTAACAGGTTCACCGAATCCCTGGAAGACGCTGGGGCCGTGGCGCATGGCGGGCGAGGCACGCACCATCACCTATAGCTATCAAGAACAGGAACACAAAGTCGCGCTCACGCCAACCTCGGACGGTAGCGGAGCGTGGCGCGTCCAGATTGATACGCGAGCACCACAGGATATAACATATACAATTGATAGTGAGGGGCTGGTCTTACTCAGGCGCGGAACTGCACAGAGGCGCGCCTCTGTGCAGCAACAAAAGGGCGAGACGCTGGTGGAGTTCAAAGGATATACCTACCAGCTTCAGCGCCGCCAACCGCCGGATGTAGACGCAGCCGCGTATGGAGGAGGCGCTGCCCACTCGCAGAAAACGCTCAAAGCGCCAATGGCGGGCACAATCGTCAAAGTGCATGTTCAGGATGGCGATAGCGTTGCCGCCCATCAGGTGCTTGTCATTCTCAGCGCCATGAAAATGGAACATGCGATTACCGCGCCCTACGAGGGCAAAGTGCAGCATGTGCATTACCAGGAAGGTATGGTCGTTCCTGGCGGAGCTGTCGTTATCGACATGGAATAATGAATGCAGGAAAGGATTAATACATATGCAAGTCGGTTTTATCGGTATCGGCGTCATGGGCCGCCCAATGACCCTCAATCTGCTCAAAGCAGGCCATGACGTCACCGTTTTTGCGCGTCACCCCGAGAAGCCGGAGGTACAGGAAGTGCTTAACGCCGGGGCGAAGTTTGCGCCATCTCCCCGCGCCGTCGCGATGGCTTCAGAATTTGTAATCACGATGGTGCCCAACTCGCCGGACGCCGAGGAGGTCATAGCAGGCCCCCAGGGCGTGCTCGAAGGTGCGCGCAAGGAGCTGATTATCATCGATATGAGCACCATTGCGCCAACGATGAGCCGCAAACTGGCGGCGGCGGCGGCAGAGAAAGGCGTGCATTTTCTTGATGCGCCTGTGAGCGGCGGCTCTCAAGGAGCGGTTAACGGCACACTCTCAATTATGGTGGGTGGTGAGAAAGAGGTATTTGAAAAGGCTCGACCGGTGCTGGAGGGTATGGGGAAAAAGGAGAATATTTTTCATGTTGGCCCCGTCGGCTCCGGCGAGGTGGTCAAGATCGTCAATAATATCCTGTGCGGCACTATCGCGGCCTCTATCGCTGAAGCTTTCGTGCTGGGCATGAGGGCGGGAGCCGATGTGGATACGATGGCGAAAATCATCGGCGTTAGCAGCGGCGCCAGTTGGCAGCTCTCCAACCAGTTCCCAATCAGAGCCTTTAATGGCAGCTTCAAGCCTGGCTTTATGACGGATCTGCTGCACAAAGACCTGGGCCTAGCCCTTGACCTGGCTGCTGAGACCAAAAGCCCTGTGGCAATGACGGCTCTGGCGCGCCAGCTCTACGAGATGACCCGCGCCGCCGGTTACGGACGAGACGACTATACCGCCTTTATGAAGGTGCTCGAACAGATGACAGGCACCGAAGTCAGAAGCCAGCAAACGACATAAGTAAGCGGGTACCCCTTTATGGGGTACCCACTTTATCTAAAAATACCCGCTATCTTCGTACCTGACCTAATTGAGCACATCCTGTCCAGGTATGCCGAAGCCTTAGTTGATCTTGACGGTATACACCGCACCCGGAGCTGCTTCTCCACACAGCCAACGGTGCAATGGTTCACAATCGTAGTCGGAGTTCTTTCCTAGATGCTCCAAAGCGACTTGCTCCTGTACCCAATGGGCTGAGACGATCAGGCCATCAGGGTCTTGTGGGCCGAGATTTCCAGCCACTTCGCAGGCAAAATGGCATACGAACCATTGTTGGAGACCCTCCCCTCTGTGACGAAGCACCTGAACCACAAAAGCGATGGTTGGGGTCCCGACAACAGTGAGCCCCGTTTCCTCAAGCACTTCCCGCGCCAGCCCTGCCAGAAGCCCTTCCCCCAGCTCAACCTGTCCGCTCGGCAGCCACCAGTACGGGTGCGGATCGTCTGGACCCTGCTGCTGCACAAGCAAGAGATCTCCGTTGCGGCGCGCTACTGCCGACGCGATCAGATTGAAGACATGAGATGGCATATGCACCTTCCCTTCAAATCAGGGTGAAAGAATCGTTGGGAGCCACCTTGAAGATAGCCTTAATTCTATTGTAACACGTTTCTCGATTCTCGCGCCTCTTTCTGTCTGATGACGCTTTATCACACCTATTTCTCCTCAACGGACGGGCCAGGCTGCCACGATTGCTGACGCCATCCGATTCTACTGCGCAGTGCGGTAACATCCACCTGGGGCATGTGCTGCTCAACAAGCTCCACAACCTCGCGCGTCAGTTCTTCCAGTTGTGTTGCTGCGATTGCTATATCACTGTGAAAAAGGGCTTCCAGGCGAGTAGCCAGATCAGGAGGAGCAATTTTCATTTGAGCGACAAAGTGATGCATGCGTTTAAATTGAAACGAGGAGTAATACAGACGATTGAGCCCTGCCAGGATGCCGAGCAGTTGATAGGAAGCCTCGACCAGGAGCTGATTGAGCCAGATAGTTGCATCGCGAGGCTGCATGCGTTCCTGGATTGCCCACACGGGTACGATAGCCATATAATGCTTGACCATTGCCTGCGCCAGGGCATCAGGATAATGAGAAAGCTTCTCCTGCCACTGTCGTACCAGCGCCTCTCCATAGAGTGGGAGCGCCACCAGCATCCCGGAGAGAGCCTTCTGCAAGGGCGAGGTTACATCAAGCTGCTCTAATACCGTTGCCATATCTCGTTCCCAGGCGCCGATAGTGGTATGCACAATCTGACACTCCACGCCATTCACATGGTAAATTTCGATACCAGCTTCCTGACCAGGCTCCCCGAAGAACTGGCGCTTATCTCCCTGGTTCTGCTGACAGGCTGCCAGTAACGCCTCTTCAGAGGGTAAAGCGTCATAGAAGACACACATATCGATATCCGAGTGGTAGTCGCTCACTCCTTCCGCAGCCGAGCCGACGAGAATAATAGCTCTGGTGCCGGGCAGCGCGATGTATGCCTGTGCGTTACGCTCAGCCAGGCTAAGCAGGTAACGGCTTGCTGCATTTTTGTGGGGCTCGTTCACAATTTTCTCCTTCTGCGAGGATACAATATAATCAACATAATAAGGGGCATCCCGATGAACAAATTAAGCTGAGATCGCCCGTAGAGACCTCCCACGATGAATCGGGGAGCTACATCCCATCCCTACAGGAAATGAAGACATTTTATGAATTCACAGCAACCAGATATATTTAATGCAGACAATCAAACGGCTTACGCTGCTCGCCAGACGCGTGCCGTTTTCCTGGATACCGATATCGGCGATGATATCGACGATGCTCTGGCCCTCGCGCTTATTCTACAATCGCCAGAGATCGCCCTGCAAGGCGTAAGTACCGTCTTCGGCGATACTCACAGACGCGCACGCCTGGCCGCTCACCTGCTGCGCGTCTTTGGTCGAGAAGATATTCCGGTGGCGGCGGGGATTGTCTCTCCCCTGCAACGCCACCACCGTCCATCAGGCGTTCCCCAGGCTGCTATTCTGGATGAGCGCGAAAGACTACCGGCCATCAGTGCGCTCTCGGGCCCGGAACTGCTGATACAAACAGCGCTATCCTCTCAGAAGCCGCTCACGCTCATTTGTATCGGCCCCCTCACTAACGTCGCAACCGTACTTACCGTTGAACCTTGTATCAATTTGGCTATAGGAAATATAGTGATGATGGGTGGGAGCAGTTGCGTTCCCTGGGCGGAGTGGAATGTGCGTAGCGATATCAAAGCGGCTCGCGTTGTGTTGGAGTCCGGCATACCGGTGACGATGATTGGCTTTGATGTGACGACACGTTGCCAGCTTCACACCTGCGATATCGAGCAATTGCGCTGCGGTTCTTCTTTCCAGCTACAGCTATTGAGCAAGCTGCTTGCTGTATGGCAGCGCCATCGCCCGCGCTGGCAGCCTAGCCTGCCCTATTTGCATGATCCATTGACCGTTGCGGCTCTGTGCCAGCCCGAGTTGTTTCGCTTTCGGCAGATGATGGTGAGGGTAGTGACGCAGGGGCCATTCAAAGGGTATATGCTGCCGCGCATGAGGCATGGCTCATGGGTGAATGCGGCAGTGGATGCACAGAGCGGGCAGGCGCGAGATTGGATTATGCGGCGCTTACTGGCTCCAGCTATGTTATAGCGTCTGCACTCCCAGGCCGCGCAATTTCTCAACGATGCCAGGTAATGCGGATATCAGCGTCTCTACCTCTGCCTCGGTATTTTCCTTGCCCAGAGTGAGACGCAGGCTACCGTGTGACCACTCTGGAGGCAGGCCCATTGCCACAAGCACATGCGAGGGATCGACCGAGCCGGAGGTACAGGCCGAACCGGTCGAGGCTGCGACGCCTACCAGGTCAAGGTTGAGCAGGATGGACTCGCCCTCAACGCCCTCAAAGCAGAAGCTGGCGTTGTTTGGCAGTCGATGCGTGGGATGGCCCGTCAGCCTGCTGCCAGGGATAGTCAGGATACCCTCGATTAAACGGTCACGCAAGGCCGTGATGCGCGGCGTTACCTCTGGCAGCTCTTCCTGAGCCAGGCGTAACGCGGTTGCGGCGCCCACAATACCGGCGACATTCTCGGTACCGGCTCGCCGTCCACGCTCCTGCGAGCCGCCCTGCAACTGCGGCAGGATACGCATGCCCTGGCGCACGTACAGGATGCCCATACCCTTTGGTCCATAGAATTTGTGGGCTGAGAGGGAGAGCAGGTCGGCATGGAGAGCCACGACATCGATTGGCAGCGCGCCTCCGGCCTGAACCGCGTCAACATGGAAGGGGATCTTACGAGCCCGACAGATCCGCCCAATCTCTTCAATCGGCTCGATGGTGCCAACCTCGTTATTGGCGTACATGATCGAGGCGAGCGTGGTCTGATCGGTGATAGCCTGTTCCAGTTCACGAGGGTCAACGCTTCCATACTCGTCAACCGGCAGGTAGGTCACAGTAAAGCCGAAACGCTCCAGGTATTGGCAGGTGTGGAGGACGGCATGATGCTCGATAGACGAGGTGATGATGTGCTTGCCCTTCTTTTGGGCAGCGAAGGCCATGCCCTTGATCGCCAGATTATCGCTCTCGGAACCGCAGCCGACAAAGGCAATTTCCGTTGGCCGCGCATGAATCGCTTCCGCTACCTGTTCGCGCGCACGATCAATGGCTTGCATGGCATAGCGACCAAGCGTATAGATGCTGCTGGCATTGCCATATTCGGTGGTCAGATAGGGCATCATAGCATCCAGCACGCGCCGGTCAAGCGGGGTGGTTGCGGCATGATCGAGATAGATAGTGCGCTCTGGCATACGTTTCTGTTTTCCCTTTGATATATACACATTTCTTTATTTACATTATACTATACAGGCCAAAAGGTAAATGTTGAGGATTTTTCACAGATGAACATATATTTTATAATTTGGAACATTAACTCTTACGAGGTATGGAGGTATGTCTACTATGTTACGCGGGGAAAAAATCTATCTGCGACCGCTAGCGCAGGCTGATCTGCCCATCTTTGCAGCCTGGAGTAACGACCTGGAGTATTTAAGCGAATTTAATACGTTTGGATTACACTGGTCTGGCGAACTGGCAAAAAGATGGCAGGAGGGCGGTCTGTTAGGCTCACGCCACGGTACGTTGGCAATCGTTACCTATGATGAACAGATCATAGGCGACGTCAGCTATCACCAGCAGCACTACGGTCCCAACGACGGGAGTATTGCGTATAACATTGGAATCGTCCTGGCCCCCGAGTATCGTGGCAAGGGCTATGGCTCAGAAGCTCAGCACTTGCTTGCGGACTATTTGTTTGCAACCTATCCGATCATGCGCGTTGAAGCCTCCACAGATATCACCAATCTCCCTGAGCAGCGAGCTCTGGAGAAAGCGGGGTTTACACGCGATGGCGTCATGCGCAAAGCCCAATGGCGCAATGGAGATTGGCACGATCTAGCAATCTATAGCAAGCTCCGCGACGAATAGGTGCGAATTGCATTCCATAATTGTTGGACGATTACTGGGTATCCTCATGAATAAAGGAGTATACAGAAGATGTGCCCGTAACGGGCACATCTTCTGCCGCAAGAGATTGAACTTCAGCGCCAGCCTCGACTAGATTTATTTGCAGGGCAACACGGTTATAGACCAGCGCCCCAACTATATGTTGTATCGGGCTGTATGCCAGGAGAGTTATAGGCTATCGTGATCAACTCGTGCTCGGTCAGCGGGATCTTGTGGAAATCACCCTTATACTGCTGCCCATTCACATAGGCCACCCAGCCGCTCGTCAGATCCAACTGGCTCGGATATTGCAGTTCGGGAAACTGCTCGGCCCAGAGGTGGACAAATGTGCCCAGTGTATACACCGCACCTGGATTCGGGCTCTCAATATGGATCACGCCTGTACTATCATGGGTATGCAGCCAGTAGAAGCATGATTGATCTTGCGCTATACCAACGCCTTGCGAAACCTGGACAGGAGAGCCGTTGATATAAATAGAGAGATGCGCATGAATGTGGAAAGCGAGCTGCTCGGCCCCCTGGCAAGAAATGTTATCTACAGGCGGATTAACTTGCGTATTAATAGGAGTGCCGCTAGGAGATGTTGAGCCCTGTGTGTTACTACTTGGCAGGCGTGAGAGAACGTATGCTGAGACACCAATAATTAGAACAAAGACCACAAAGGCTCCTATCAGCATATATCGCTTGTTGCGCGCAGCACGCAACCGCTCAGCCTCGCGGCGCTTCTGCTCCTCACGGCGTTCACGCCGGCGCTCATCCTTCGTCATGGTCCGGTTCATCTGTTTGCTCATCAATGACCCCATTTCATAAAATTAGTCCTTTGAGGCATTCTTTCTCTTAAAGAACCCCTCATTCATGCTACCGCGACGATAACCTGAAAGATCGACCGTTACGTAGGTATAGCCGATCTTGCGCAAGCCATCAGTGACAGTGCGGCTCATCTCTTCTTCGATAAGCCGGGGGATCTCTGATCGCTCCACCTCGATACGCGCGACCTTGTCATGATGGCGCACACGCAACTGGCGAAAACCTAGCTCGTGGAGCAGCTTCTCAGCCTGGTAGATCATTTGTAACGAGGCTACATCAACTTTACTCCCATAGGGGATACGCGACGAGAAGCAGGCCATCGCGGGCTTATCCCATACAGGTACAGCCAGCATGCGAGCCACGGCCCTGATCTCCTGCTTGCCCATTCCGGCCTCTTTGAGCGGCCCCCTTACGCCGAACTCGCGGGCGGCGCGCTGCCCTGGTCGGAAATCACCATCATCATCCTTATTGACGCCATACGCAATGAAGCGCAAATTATACTGCTTTGCCAGAGGCTCTAACTGTGTAAACAGCTCAGTCTTACAAAAGTAACAGCGGTTGACAGTATTAGAGATGTAACGTTCATCTTCAAGTTCGTGGGTTTCAAGCGTAAGCAGCGGGATCGCCATCTGCTGCGCCACCGCTATGGCCTCTGTCGTTTCTTCGGGAGCATAAGCGGCTGAGGAGGCAATTGCTCCCATCGCCCGATCACCCAGCACATCATGGGCCACCTTGAGCAAGAGCGCGCTATCAACGCCGCCGGAATAGGCGACCAGGACCGATCCCATCTCACGCAGAATCGCTTGCAGGCGCTCGTATTTTGCTTGCGTTTCGCTATCTAAGACCACATTCCCCTTGTCATGGGCAACATTTAGCATCTCTCGCCTCTCCTGAACAGGCTATGCAGCACATAAATACGGACCTCTCGACAAACACCCAGGCTAACACAACCTCTAGCGGATATTATAACATCAAGTGCAATTCCCCTGTTAGCCTGATGGCGAAAACGGTAGGGGCTGTGCCTTGCGCCTGCTCCTCACCCAAAACGGAGGAGGTACAGGGGGTGGAAGGATGGTGATAAATCGGATAGAATACAATCTGACCCTTTTGCAGAAAGGTAACAAGCTATTGCACGAACGCGCCACCACTGCCGCCATTATCTTAGCGGCAGGCACATCCAGCCGTATGGGGGCTGGCCGCCATAAATTGCTGTTGCCGCTCGGCGACCGTCCGGTGCTGGCCCATGGGATCGAGGCTGCGCTGGCCTCTCAGGCTCGCCCTGTGATCGTTGTGCTGGGCCATCAGGCGGAACAGGTGCGGGCGGCTATCGCACAGTATGCAGATCATCCGGCGGTGAGCATCATCGAAAACCCTGATTACCGGCAAGGCATGAGCACCTCGCTGCACGCGGGGGTAAACGCCATCATCCATCAGACCGCTTCACCCTCAAGACCTGATAGCGCGCTGATTCTCCTGGGCGATCAGCCAATGATGACTGCGCATATCCTTGATAGCTTGATCGCAGCCAGACAGGCGACCGGTAAGCGCATCATCGCGCCCCTCTACGAAGGCCAACGCGGCAACCCCATCCTCTTTGAGGCGAGTCTTTTCCCCGAACTACTTGCGGTCACAGGCGATGAGGGCGCACGCAGCGTCATTGAGCACCATCGCCAGGAAGTGGCCACGGTCGAACTGGGCAGCGCGGTAGCGACATACGATGTCGATACCTGGGAAGCTTACCAGCAAGTGTTTCAATCCCTCAAGCGGGCCGAGATAGCCACCACCTCCTGCTGCCCCCTTGAGGGGAAGTATACCATCAGACCTGAAGATGTCAAATGAAAATGCATAGGAGCACAGGAGACGAAAGTGCAACAAAAACAGCAGGCCAGATTCTGGCGCGAATACAGCCAGCAACTATCGACAGCCATTCGCTACGTCGAGGCGCTGGCCGCAGCGGAGCGAGCCGTCGCGCTTGATCAGGTAGACGCGGAGGGCTGGTATGTCAAGGGAACCTGCCTGGCAATGCTGGCACGCCATGACGAGGCCTTGGCAGATTTTGAGCGGGCGCTCTCGCTTGATGCCCGCTACGCTCCCGCCTGGGATGCGAAGGCGTGGGTACTGGGCATTATGGGCAGGAAGGCCGAGGCGCTTGCCGCCATCAATCGCGCCCTGGAGCTTGATCCCGAATACTTTGAAGCGCAGAAACGCAAGCAGCGCTTAGAGGCAATGTAGCGAGAGATTCCGCTATCCCTTCAGTAAATGTTCCACCAACCCCACAATCTCGCGATGAACTTTCTCTGGAGGAAGCGAGGCATCAATCACTTTGATACGCTCGGGATGGGCATGCGCCAGGGCAAGAAAGGCTTCGCGCAACGTGCGGTGAAATGATTCCGCTTCCAGCTCAAAGTGGGTCTGTTCGCCTCTATCTGGTGAGCCGGAACGATGACGAGTTCCGCCCTTCTGAGGTCCGGTCCGTTCGCGCACAAGGGTGGGATCGAGGTCAAGCAGGATGGTGAGATCGGGCGCGCGTCCTTGCGTAGCAAGCAGCGAGAGCTGCTCTATCACGTCCATGCCGACGCCGCGCGCGGCTCCCTGGTAGGCAATACTGGAATCAAAGCAGCGGTCAGTAATCACCAGCGAGCCAGCTTCCAGATAGGGCAGGACCAGCGTTGCAAAGTGCTGTGCGCGGTCGGCCTGGAACAGGAATGCTTCCGCGAGAGGCGTTATGGCAAGATCGGGACGATGAATCAGGAGCTGGCGTATTTCGCCGCCGAGCGGCGTCCCTCCTGGTTCACGCGTACGAATGCAAGGGATGCCGCGCTCCTTCAGCCAGTCTCCCAGTAAGTTAATCTGCGTTGTTTTGCCAGCACCATCCAGCCCCTCAAACGAAATAAGATGTCCTTTGCTCACGCCTCATTTTCCTCTATCTGTACGATATACGTCATAATCCCAATCAAGCTGCGGTTTGGGCAACATATCTTCGGGCACCCACGTTTGATCTGCCTTACTATTCAGCCGACTAACGCCGCTCTCGCAGCTAGCTTCGCTCAGGTCGGCTGCAACGAATGGCTTCCCATATTTTCCACGATATTCTTTGAGCGTTTCACCGACATACTCGAACGTGAGCTGGCAGATACGAAAGCCGACGGGAACCCAGATGGTCGTCTGTGTATGATTGCTAATTTCCATTGTCCAGCGGCTGATATACCCGACATCGCCGACGCCGGCGCAGCGGCAGACCGAGAGGCCCGAGCGCGCCACCGTACTGCGCGAGTACATTTTGGCGAGGTAGCCGTTATGGCCGCCGATCACCTCCTGGGTATGCGCCAGGATGGTCGTGCCTGGGCGAATGGCGATCTTGCCATCGCGCGCCCGACGCACCTCGCCCCAGTACCGGCGAATTTCGTCGGGATTGTCCAGGTGCATCACCTCGACATTGGCATCGCCCTGAAAGTACCATTCGCCAAGACGACAATCATACGAGTTCGTCCCTAGATGGCGCGGGTCAAACGGCTCAATGACGATATTGCCGCGCTCCATCTCTTCGACGATACGCCTGTCAGATAATAACATACTTGCAGTGTCTCCAGTCGCCCTCGCGCTGCTTTGACGCGGGAAGTAAAAAATAAGGCTGGTGGCTACGGCAGCAAAATACATCCATACATTTAAAATTATCTACTTTCTGCCGATTAGCTTTAGTGGTCAGCGTCTATTATAACGGATCTGTCTATTTAGACAATAGCACCCGGAGGCAGTTTCTTCATAGCTACATTTGTTGCGCGAGATGTTCCATGCGAGCGATAAACCGTTGCACCACCTGATCTACGGCATCATAATGCAAAGGGCAAGCCATATATTTGACAGGCGGGATGCTCGGCAGGATAAAAACCATCTCTAACTCCGTCACCTGGGAACAGGTTTCCCCTTTGGGGCCATAATATGCGCAAAATGGGGTAGAACTCCGTCGCGAGGGAGGAAACGTTACCAATCCCATATGAGGAAGATGGACTGTATATCTTTTCGACCTGCTTTTATTGCGTTTTTGTTTGCCCATAGACAACTCCCCTTCCATCAGTCGTAATGAGACATGTCATGCCATCCCTATTTCATCAGATTTTCGCTATTGGTACCGCCTTGCACGATGGTAGGAATAGGCCCGTCATACGGTACCCCTGTTAATTGGTATAGCCCGTTACGAACGCGCATCGCCTGTGCAGCATCGACGGCCAGACTATGGTCAATTGACCACACAGTCAGCACCGGCACGCCAGAAGCGCGCGCCACCTCTATCCATAACAGCCTATGCCGTGTCAGATAAGCATGAAAAGCGTTTGCGGGTGAATGGGGAATCGGAGCCGTTTTTTGTTCTGAAATATCCCGTTGCATGCTTCTCTCTTTTCTAACACCATGCCTTTGTAGACATCAGCATGACAACCTCTTCCTGCTTGCCCTCTTCATAGAGCTTTAAAAGGCGTTTCGCAGCGATCTCCATACGGGCTGTAATAGCTTGATGACTGGCGACAATTGCCACTCCAGACAGCCCCTGTTGCGCAGTTTGCTCTTGTAACGCTTGTCGCTGTCTGAAACATGCTACTTCGCTTTTACTTTCTCGCATGAAATATTCCTCCAATACACTCAAGAAGAATTACTACAGGGTTATAATAGATAAATTTTGTGTTATTAGAAACGAGATAATTACACGATATCGCAAGAGTGCTGCGATAGTATACATGCAGCTCACACCGAAATAACGGCACGATATCACAAGGATGCTGCGGTACTACCATCACTGATTGCAATTCATTAGCACATGCTGTACACTTTTTTTAAGCTATGATACAGTAGTTGGAAGGAGTGAAGGATGAGCAACAAAACATACTGGTGGTCCCGTTATGGGAATTTTGATCCAGGTGTAGGTATTTATCCCCACATGGGGCAAGTAATAGCACAATATCGTATAAAACGAGGCTTCCGAACTCAACAGGATTTTGCTATTGCTTTAGGATATTCGAAGCGAACCATTGAGGAACTAGAGGGAACCATCAACATGAACAACCCTGATTCAATCGAACGCCGTCAAATGATCGCACGTTTGCTAAGAATACCCCCAGCACTTTTAGCACTTGATTGGCGCTTTATGGCTTACGACGATAATAGTGCAGATGACAATAACATGTTTATAGACCTTACACAGTTGTTAGAAGATGACACATATACACTGTATCAAAATATCTTGCGCCTGGGGCGTGGATACCTCTATAACGGGGGTCCAAGCTATATTGCCGGTATTGTGGATGAAACACTAAACAAACTTCTACCCATTACTCGGAATTTACCAGAAGTAGAGCGGGGATGCTGGCTAGAGTTGCTTTGTCGATACTATCAGCTCTCAACAAGCTTTGCGCTACGACGCCTCGACAAAAAGCAAACATTGCTTCATGCGAAGCGATCTATAGAGGTCGCCCAAGAGCTAGAGAACGCGCAGCTCATTGCAGCAACATACTATCGACGAATTAGAGTTCATCTAGACATTAGAAAATCAGAACCGTCAGAAGACGAGAAACGGAGGCGCCTTGAGCTTGCTAAGTTGGACACACAAATAGTACTACGGTTTGTAGATGATGTATCGCCAACGCTCAAAGGAAATATTTATCTAATAGCTGCTGAAGTATATTCGCTAGATGCAAGCGAGCCATCAACACGAAAACAATGTGAAAAATGGCAAGATCAAGCCGCTACCATTGTCTACAGAAATGTCGATGAGGAAGATGATACTTTCTTGAAATTGAATGCTACTGCGCTCCATCATGAAAAAGCGAAAACCTTGATTCAGTTTGGACGATATAAAGAAGCGCAGAGCGAACTTCTAACAGCCAGAAAAACTTTACAAGCCGATTTATTGACCTGGCATATTAATCTATATCTTACAGAAGCAAGTCTTTGTAAAGTGCAAAAAGATCTTCAAGGTAGCGCAGCAGCAGGCATTGAGGCGTATAAAATAGCAAAGGTGGTTCAGTCTCTAAAAGACGAACTAGAAGTCAAGAGACTGTTTTCAGACCTAAAAAGTGTTGATGCTTCTAACCCTTATGTCTGCAATCTTGGCACAACAATTGGAATGTACTAGCGGGGATAGCTATCTACAAACTATCCCTGCCAGACGGATCATAGACCGTAATAGTGGAAGGCTTCAGCAAACGCGTAGCCTTTTGCTGCTCCAGCTTCGGCCCCCCATCGACGCAGATAGCCACCAGGAGGATTAGCAGGATTTACTTGACTGATATGGGCACAACGAGCCTCAATCTTTTTATCAATCACATCACTAATATCTACCCAATGATTCGGCTCATCGGTATTAAAAAAATAAACCTGCTTCACATTATGCTGTGTGACGCCATCATGCAATTGTTCTGGGAACGTCATACGATCTCTTGAGACCGCTACTGCATCAAACGCGCATATCCCTGTAGCTCGATGATCAGGATGGATCTCGTAGCGTTTCCAGGGATCGAACGTAAACACTGCATCAGGTCGCCATGTGCGTATCCTTAACGTTAATTCCTGGCGTAAGGCTAGAGTTGGCTCGATAGCGCCATCATAGTAACCATCTAAAAATGTGACTGTTTGAACTCCTAGCACTCTGGCCGCTTGTCTTTGTTCTTCTTCTCTTATGGAAGAGAGACGTTCAGGGGTCATAGCAGGATCACTACTCCCCTTATCACCTCTTGTTATGAGAAGATAGTGAATGTCTTTCCCTTCTGCTGCTAGACACGCCATCGTGCCACCACAGAACGATTCGGCATCATCGGGATGGACAATGATGACCAAAATGCGTTGTCCTCCAGGGGGAAGTAGCACAGAGGAAGATGTTGTCATGGTCCAGTAATCCTCTCCTCTCCTAAAAATGATAGCAATATTAGACCGATACGCTCTAGTATACCATCCGCTAGCCTAATACATGCTCGCGGTCTTCCTCTCCCTGCTCCTGATTATCTTCTTCTAAGGATACAGCACGCACCACATTGATATCGTTCCACAGGCGCTCTATCAGGTTCTGCGCCTCACGCTCATCCATTAGCGCGTGCTGGAAGGGGAAGAAGGCGCGGTCATGGCTGTGGCGATGAATCCAGCGGCTAATGATATTGATCTGATCAACTTCAGCCTTTCCCACTATGGAAGGAGGCTCGCCCAGCGTGGCCGCTAACGCTAGCAAATCGCGCACCGTCTGCTGCACGGCTCTCAGCTCGTGCGGGATGCTGCGCTGCTGGACCAGGCGACCATGCCGGATCAGGAAGATCTCGTTATGGTCCTCCTGAGCTGAGGGATAGACAATCAAAAGGTTGTTGGCCTCTACTGCACCGGTAATCAGTTGCTGCCCGATCAGTACCTCATCAAGGCTATGAATGGCGTCACGCAGCCAGGCAGCGCGCTCAAAATTTAATTGCTGCGATGCTTCAAACATCTGGCGGCGTAAACGGTCAAGCAGGTCCTCGCGTTCGCCGCCTAGAAAAGCGCATACCTCCGCGATAACTTTGCGATACTGCTCAGGGTCAGCTCCTCCCCGACAGGGGGCAGAGCAGCGATGGAGGTGCAGGCGGAGGCATGGATCTGATGGTTTCGCCTGAGGTGGCAGGCCGCGCGTGCAGGTACGAATCGGAAATATTTTCTGGATCAGCTCGATGGTCAGATCAACCATGCGCCGGCTGCGGAAAGGGCCAAAGTAGCGCGCGCCATCGGCAGCGACCTCGCGGGTAGCGTAGACACGCGGGAAAAGGTGCTGCACATCAACTTTGATGAAGGGGTATAGCTCATAGTTGCGCAATTGCACGTTATATGCAGGCTGCAAGGCTTTGATCAGTTGCGACTCGACCAGCAGCGCCTCCAGTTCAGAACCAAGCACGCGCGTTTCAATCTCGCGTACATTCTGCAACAGCCCGTCCATTTTGCGCGTGTAGCCTAGCGGCTGATTGTAATAGGAGGCAAGACGGTCTTTGAGGCATTTGGCCTTCCCAACATAAATCACCTGCCCATGCTCATCTTTCATCAGATAGACGCCAGGTTTGGCGGGAAAGTTCTGCTTCCAGGCACTATTGAGCAGGAGGCTGCCGGTCGGGCGGCTCGCCACAGCCGAGGAGGGAGCAAGCTTGCCATCCGCACGCCACAGCCCCCTCTGAGTGGATAGCATCTCCTGCGCAATATCGCCGCTCCACGCGACCGGCAATTGCAGGCGACGCCGCAAGTGCCCTAGCGTGGCTATCCCCTGCTGCTGCGCCCGTTCCAGCAGCCGCAAAAATATCGCTGCCGTCACCCTGGCATCCCCCATCGCGCGGTGGCGATTCATCGTCGGAATCTTGAGATGCTCAGCCACCACATCAAGCCTGAAACGCTTGAGGCCGGGAAGAAAACGCCGGGCGAGGGGAATGGTATCGAGCCCATCAAGCGGAAAGCCTTGCCCAAGTAGGCGCGCCTCGTGGGAGAGAAAGCCGATATCGAACCCGAGATTATGCCCGACCAGAATCGCGCCATCGATGAACCGCTGCAACTCAGGAAATATCTCAGCCGCCGACGGAGCCTCGTTGACCATCTCCTGCGTGATACCGGTAAATTTCGCAATAAAGGGAGGGATACGGCGGCCTGGATTGATCAGGTGCTGGAATGACGCAATCACCTCGTCCCCACGCAGGCGCACTCCGGCTACCTCAATGACGCGGTCAGGTCCGGGGCGTAAGCCGGTCGTCTCGGTATCCAGCACAACAAACTCGACTTCATCCAGCGTTTTCTGGGTGCTGCGCCACGCGGTGAGCGTCCATTGCGCTTCGGCGCAAGCAACTTCGGCAGGCTCGCTCATCTCCTCAAAAAGCGAAGAGCTTTTCAAAGTCTGTCGCACGAGCAATTTCCAGAGTTGCGCGTTACCATTGGCGCCAAAAAGATGCTGTACGAGCAAATCTTCGGACACCGGCTGCCCCAGGCTCTCTAGCAACTCATGGGCGCGCCTTAACAAGGTACCACGTTGCGGCACCGTGCCATTATCCTCGCTGGCCATAGCGAAAATCCCCCTATATCCGCCACAAAAATATTAGATCATGTGTACGAGAATAGCACGAAGCGGGGCCGTTGGCAAGAGTTGGGCTGACTTTTGTCATAGCATCTGGCTTTATTGAAGAACATCGTATATACTGGCGTTTCAGGAACATAGTATCTAATGAGGAGCAACCATGCACGTCGCTTTCGTCATTTACAACGGCATGACCGCGCTGGATTTCATCGGCATGTACGATCCAGTGACACGGCTCAAGACGATGGGATTTATGCCTGATCTGAGCTGGGATATTTGCGCTTATACGCCAGAAGTGCGAGACGGCGCGGGGCTGCTCTTCACGCCATCCAGAGTCGGCATCTCGCTGCACGATTATGCGATGGTGCTTGTGCCCGGCGGCTTCAGCACGCGAGAGATGATCGATAACCCTGAATTTCTCGCCTGGCTCAAAACGGCTGCTCCTTGCAAGCTGAAGGTCTCCGTTTGTACCGGCTCGCTATTGTGGGGCGCGGCAGGCTTTTTGCAGGGGAAGAAGGCCACAACGCACCCGACGGCCTTCTCCGATCTGCAACCCTATTGCGCCCAGGTACTGGACCGGCGCGTCGTTGACGAAGGCGAGATTATCACGGCCCGAGGCGTCACTTCCGCGCTCGATCTGGGGCTGTATCTGTGCGAAAAGTTGGCAGGTCACGAAGTCAAAGAGCGCATACGGCAGCAGATGGATTATTTAACCGGATAACACATATCTTAACCTTATCTCCCTTGCCTTTTACCCCATCGGCTGCTATACTCGCTCAAAGTATCACATCAATTTACCTCAATGTAAAAATGTTTTGATCTGATAGTTTCAGTATCCTCAAGCGGGTCGAGCTAGCCATCGGCTCCCGCCGCCCCTCTTGAGGGGAAGTATACTATCGAATCCGAAGATGTCAAGTGGAAATGCACTAGGGAGGAAGAATAGGGTTATGTTTGTCAAAAATAACGTCGGGAAAAACATACCGATCCTCATGTATCACAGCATTGCGGAACAGGCCAGCCCGAAATTCAGAGAGTTTACCGTCTCACCATCGCTATTTAGCGAACATCTGGCATATTTGCAGCAACATCACTATACACCGATCACAGTAACGCAGTTGGTGAACGCGCTCGCTCAGGGAAGCGCCGCACTGCCGGAGCGTCCGGTGATTATCACCTTCGATGATGGCTTCGCCGATTTTGCGACTGCTGCTCTGCCCGCGCTCAAGCAATACGGCTTTGTCGCCACGCTCTACGTTGCGACGGCTTATGTCAATGCCACCAGTCGCTGGCTGAAGAGCGAAGGGGAGGAGATGCGCCCTATGCTCTCCTGGGAGCAGTTGAGTGAGATCAGCGCCTATGGCGTGGAGTGCGGAGGGCACACACACACTCATCCACAGCTCGATATGCTGCCCCTGGCAACGGCTCGCGACGAAATTACACGCTGTAAGCAGCTTTTAGAAGAGCATATTGGGCAGCCCGTCACCAGTATTTCTTACCCCTTTGGCTACCACACTGCCGCCGTGCGACGACTGACCAGAGAAGCTGGCTATACTTCGGCCTGCGCCGTGGGGCATGCCATGAGCACGACCTCAAGCGATCTCTTCGCCCTCACACGCCTCTTCGCCAGCGCGGATACCGATGTCGCCGCGTTAGAGGCGCTCTTGACCAGGGGCAGTACATCGGCGCTCACGACGCTCTACCAGCGCGCCCGCACCCCTGCGTGGCGCATTGTTCGCTATTCTATGGCTCCTATCAGAAATCTGCAAAAGAGGTCCGTATGACAACCAGCACACTTGATGTTTCGATCATTATTTGCGTCTATACCGAAGAGCGGTGGCAAGATATCCTGGAAGTGGTGGAGTCGCTGCGCCAGCAAACTACTCCTGCTCGCGAAATAATCGTCGTTGTTGACCATAATCCGAACCTGATGCAACGGGTGCAGACGCATATCCCCGACGTTGTCGCCATTGAGAACCAGAACCCGCGCGGCCTCTCAGGGGCGCGCAACAGCGGACTGGCGATAGCAAAGGGCCAGCTTATCGCCTTTCTTGATGATGACGCGGCAGCAGAGCCAGACTGGCTAGAGCGGCTGGTACGATGTTGCGAGGACCCCCAGGTTTTAGGGGCAGGCGGAACGGTTGAACCGCTCTGGCTCAGCAAGCAACCAAATTGGTTTCCAGAAGAATTCTACTGGGTTGTCGGCTGCACGTACCAGCGGCGTCCTGATCGACCGATTGTCGTGCGTAACCCATATGGCGGCTGCTCCTGCATCCGGCGCGAAATATTTGAGACGGTGGGCGGTTTTAGAAGCACCATCGGACGCATCGGCAAGCTGCCAGTTGGATGCGAGGAAACGGAACTCTGCATTCGCGCGCAACAGCACTGGCCGGACAAGTTCTTCCTCTATGAGCCAGAAGCTAGAATTCATCATCATATTCCTGCTGTGCGTGGGAAATGGAGCTATTTCCGCTCACGCTGTTACGCCGAAGGGATCTCGAAGGCGGCTGTGACCAGGTATGTCGGGGCTCAGGGCGGCCTTGCTTCCGAACGCTCCTACACGCTGCACACGCTACCGCGCGGCGTATGGAAAGGGGTTATGGATGCCGTACTGCACCGCGATATAACCGGCTTCCAACGGGCAGGAGCCATTATTGGCGGACTCTTTATTACCACTACCGGCTACGTGGTAGGCACAATCTCGCAACGCATTGCCAGCGGCAAGAACGCGTCTGCTCCAGGGGAAGAGGGCCAGTTGGATGCACCTCCCTCCCTGGAGAGAGAAAAGGTTGTATAGCCGCCTTTTGTATTTCCACTTGACATCTTCGGGTATGAAGTTATACTTCCCCTCAAGAGAGGCGGCCATCTCGACCCGCTTAGGGGATTGAAACTTTGATAGCAATGACGCTGACCTGGTACGGGCTGAGGGTGACTGCTTCACCCTCGACGGCCAGGGAAATGGTCTGCGCCGTTTTGTTGACCAGCATCAACCTGCTTGACGAGGCCAATGCCTCCACATCATTCGGGATAGAGACGGTGGCACGATAGAGCTTTGTGCCTGGCCCGAAGTAGAGCTTGAAGGCTTTGTACGCGTCGTACCAGGGGCGCGGCTGCCCTCCTCCAGCGCTGCCCGTATCGGTCCAGAGGCCGCCATCGTAAGTAGTATCGTCGCCGGTACCCCCCCATGACAGAGCCACAGCTCCTCCAGCTTTGAGCAGCTTGATCATCGCATACGCTTTAATTGCCGCGTCGTACTGGTTGTTACTGGTGTGAGCATAGGTGGTGGCATACCACTCCGCCCACCAGATCGGCAGGGTGGCTGCGCCTGGATAAGTGGTGTTGTCGAGTGACCTGATCCAGCTCACCATATCGCCAAACTTTTCGGCGGCGGTAAAGGGATCGACGGTATCTTTATCATCATTGCTATTCGAGCCATCTATCGTGATAAAGCCGGCGCCAACCTTGTTATGCAGCCAGTACTGGATGGCATCAAGCAAACGCTGGTCATAGGTACCATAGGCTTTGCTGAGATGCGACAGATTAGCGTGATCGGATGCACTCCATGTGATGACCGAAACGTAAGGCCCGCCCACCTTGATCTCGCCTTTCGGTATGCCCAGCGAAGTGGCAACCTGCATCAGCCGGTTGTAAACCTGGTTATACATGTAAGTATAGCCGTGTTTGGCGTTAGGGCCACTGGGGTCGCCAGGGCTATTATTGTAATCAAAGTTCTGTGTCGCAGGGTTGTAGTATCCTTTTAGCTCGTTCCAGACCTGGAAGTATCTCACATTGTATGGCGGAGCCATATAGCGTTCCGCAACGCGCTGGACAAGATGCAGCCAGGCCCCCATCTTATTGTCGAGGATGCGGGCATTATAGGCGTCGTTGCTCCACTCATCGGACGCTTTGAGCAGTTGCGTTGTCCCATCCTGCTGGAGAATACCCTTCATCCACCAGGGAGCTTCACATAACGTCAGCACCGGAATACCGCCGGTATCACGAGCGAGCTGCACCCGCTGATCCAGATAGCTCCAATCGCTCGGCTCCGCCTGAGAGGGATCGGGCCAGGGGTCGGGCGCGCCCCAGGCCATAATAGCCGTGTTCTGATACGTGATTGCCTGCTTGAGCAGATCCTTTGCATGATTTACAGCAGTCTGATCATTATTATTCCAGGGATAACTTAATGTATCATCAACGTGAGATATACCCGGAGAGAACTGGCTGGTGCCAACAGGAGAGGAGAAGTCAATCGTAACATGGTCTTTGGGCAGTGCAACATTAGAGTGAGAACTGGCGGAGGAGGATGAACCGTTGGGAAACAAAATGCCAGGCCGAAAAACGAAAATAGAAACGAAAACGGCAACAAAAATCAATACAAGCGAGAGAACAACAATAACCCAGGGACGTAATTGTCTTCGAGGTTGATAGTCCATACCATTACCCCCTTATCAAAAAGGACAGCGACAATCGATCTTGCTCTCTTTTTGAGCAAGACCTTTATCAAGACCAACACTAGCGAGCGGCGATACTGCTCTGCTGCTGAGCACGATCTTTATCAGCCTGCTCCTGAGTCTGAATTTGCTTAAAGAATGCTTCCGCCTCGGATGAGTGACGACAATGAGTAAGCTTCTCTTTATGGGCCATTAAGTACTTGAAGGTAAAGGCGCGTGTGCTTGTATGCACTTTGCTCAGATAATATACGCCGATATATTTAAGAAGCTGCAACTGCCGGAAGGGATTGGTGGGGGGGGTTAAATCGCCCAGATCGCCGTGCATCCACTCCAGGCGGCGGCGAATGATACGCGGGATGATCACATACCAGGGCATATCCAGCCACACAATATAATCGGCGGTATGCAACAATTCGTCCGTCCAGAACAGAAAGATGCCTTCCGTCACCCATCCTGGCTGATCTGCAATTTCGTGAATATCGTGCAATCTCGCCGTCAAAGGCCGATCAGTGCCTTGATAGCCTTCCTCCCACGCGATACTATCAAGCTCATAATAGGGAACGTCCAGAAGAGACGCCAAGCGTTGAGCCAGCGTTGACTTGCCGCTGCCGGGGGGGCCAATCACATGAATACGCGTCACGGTTCCTCCATCATCCATACACATATAGACATTGGCAAATTTTAGATACAAAACAAGCAATAAAGTCCATTGGGGGGATTAAAACCGTTCTTTTGGGATAAGAGCGAATTTATCACTACTATATAGTCAAGCAGGATCTCTGTCAAGCAAAGGAAGCTCAACAGTACATTTTTCTCTCCACCTGCCCTGCTATTCGCGAGCCCACTTCTTTCACAGAAGGGAAGACAAGCCAAATGTGCTCTTTCATAAGGTTCTGCGAACCCTATGAAAGAGCACAGGTCATCCTGTTGGTTGCGATGCGTTCGATCATCGGACCGAACGCATTCGCGTCCCTAGTTGAATAGCATCATGTCAGAGACGCTCAGCTCTGGCTCTGGATAAAGCCGAAAAGGCCATGTGCTTCATCGTCGATACCAGCAGTGAAGAAGAGCTGATTGGTTGCGCCTGCGGCAGCGCCATTGCCAAAGGCCAGCGCCCACAAATGGTCGATCACAATCGGGGTGTCATTGGGGGATTCTAATTGCCCCAGATGCTCACCGTCACGAGGATCGAACACATTGATATGACCATTGCGGAAGTTGCCCACCAGCAAATCATTGCTGAAGGCTCCGAAGTTCGCAGGGGCAAGTGCCATTCCCCAGGGAGAGTCGAGGCTACCACGCGAAATCAGGCGGCGGTCGAAATTTCCATTCGTGTCGAACACATCGACAAACCCATGTCCAATGCCGCCAATGTCATCATGCTTCTGAGCATTTTGTAAGGCGAACGAGACAAACAGGTGATTCCCGATGGTTTGAATCCCGAATGGAGCGTAACATTGATGGAAGACGCGACAGACGAAGGCCAGTTCTCGGTCAGTGAAAGAACGCACTAGCTTAAAGTTTCCGTCAAACATTTCGACGGTGCCAAAGCGGAAATTGGCCGCGTAAAGGAAGGTGCCATCATCATTCGTGGCAATAGCCAGTCCTTTGTAGACAGCCCCCAGACCGACATTGGACCGATCCACCGCGAGGATGGCATGGGTCGGATCAACCTTTGGATTCCAGCCCGAGATGGTGCCGTCCTCTGTAGCAAAAAGAAATAGGCTCGGAGCGGTTACGCCGTTTTGTGTCACCGCAAAATTGGTAGTCCCATTGAAGACGGTGCCCGTTGGAGCAGCGATAGTGCCCGCAGGGCTACCCGCCGGAGCAGGGATGGTCACGACCAACGGCACGGCGTTGCCCTGACCAGTGTACAAAGTAGAAAAGCCGCTGTTATTGTCGGAAACCCACCAGGGACTTGTGGCGCTGCGTGACAGCCCCCAGGGATTTACCAGGTTTGGATCAGTCAACGGAGCCGTATTGGGCAGATCCGAAACCAGGTTCGTTTGCGCATAAAAGCCTTCCATATGGCTGGCCTGCGCGAAGGTCGCCCCAGGCATACTTAGGAGCAAAAACAGAGCAAGAAATACTCCTGGCACCAAAAGCAGCATCTTCCTGGGGATGAAACGGATATACATAAAAATCATCTCCTTGTAACAATACAGGTAGAAAGTTCTGGAAAAGAACCAGGACTTTTCATATTCTCCTCCTTTAATTACGCAGAAAGTTACATTTAACTGAACAGAAATCTACTTTTTAATCAAAGATTAATTTTTCGTTTTATTTGCTCTATCACTTCGTTGGGGCAGAGAACAAGCAGGCTTTTTTCTCTGCCCTTTGCTTCTTTGCCCACGACATCATACAATGAGGCCAATCACAAGCGTGCCACCTGGGCCAGAGAGGAGTAAAGGACAATGGTTCCCCATGATCATTTCACCCCGCATGGGTATCTGGATAATCCCTATCATAGCTGGAAGCTCAATCCCAGCGGGGTGCTGCGTTCATTAGCGCCGCTTGGGATGGGATGGCATGTGCCGAACTTGGGAAGCTATGTGCGTAATCAGTTCCAGTACACCGCTCATCTGCAAATTGGCCTCAAAATTGGCAAAACGATCCTGATCACTCCCGCTGACTTCAAGCATCATGGCTGCACAATTGTTAGCCATTTGCATACAAAGAACCGTTTTGAATATACCTGCAACATTCCGAAACATGCGTTGACGCTGACCGCCCGCTATTTTCTGATCGATGAACATGTGTCTGGTTGTATCCTCACCCTTGCTACAACCGCGAAGCAACCGCTGCCTGTCACCTGTTATGTGATGCATCAACATGTGCATAATCCGCATACGAGCCGCCTCTGGGAGCATGGCCTCTACGCGATCCCGGGTCCAGAGGAAGGAACCTGTATGCTTGGTATTGCCAGCGAAGGAGATGTCTTTATGCATGGTGTGCATTCAGCCGATGGCGGTACGCTGGATATTGGAGAGATGGGCTATGTGGTGGCGCTGGAAGACGCGGCGATCTGGGCGCGTGGCGTGGCAATGGCGCGTCCCAATATTACCGAGCGTGAGGAAAGTACAGGCTGGCAGGTGCGTACGCTGATCATGCCTTGTACGCTTACGCTGAGCAGCGATAGTGAGCGCGTGCTGCATGCGGCGCTGGCGCGTGGCGTCTCGCAGGACCAATCAGCACAACGTTGGGCTGAGGGTATGGGGAAGATGGAGCAGGCTGAGGCAAAACATCGTGCAGATGATGAAACCTTCTGGCGATCCGCGCCTCAGTTGAGCGGCGACTGGCCCGAAAGCTGGCGACGCGGCTTCGTCTACGATTTGGAGACGCTACGCATGGTGATGCGTCCTTCTGCTGGTGTGGTGAACAGCACGTTTGATGGTATGCAAATTCAAGCCCCCCGGCTGGTGCTGGCCGAGGCTGCAATGGATATCCTGTTTCTGAGCTATGCCGATCCAGAACTCGCCTCTGAGGTCATACTTACACATTTCGAGTCTGCTCCTCATCCGAATCTCCCCTGCATGCGTGAGGATGGCAGCTATAACATGGTGGCCGATGATGGGCAATTGTGTGGCACTGCTCCTGAGTGGGGCTTTCCGGTCTGGTGCTGTCACCAGTTGTTCCTGAAGACGGGTGATATGCAATGGTTACGCCGCCTCTATCCAGGGGTAGCTGCATATCTACGCTGGTGGCTCGATCATCGTCGCGATGCCGAAGGATGGGAAATCTATGCTTGCTCGTGGGAGAGCGGGCAGGACGTCTCCAGCCGTTTTGGCCCGCAGCAAACAGGGGGCACGATTATTCAGCATGTTCGGCCCGTGGATTTGCAGGCAAGCATGGCGCAGAGCGCGGAGATTGTGGCACGCTGGGCCGAATTGCTCGCTCAAGCGTTGCCTTCCGCTGAGATTGATTTTTCAGCAGAGGCGCTCTGCTGGAAAAAGATTGCCGACGAGTTCACGGTGAAGACGCGGCTGATGTGGCAGGACGGCTGGTTTCGCGATTATGACTCTCGCACAAAAGAATGGTCAACGCAGCAGGATACGATGCACCTGGCCCCGATCTTCTGCGGGGTCGCCGGATGGGGACATATCGAGCAACTGCGCTCGTACTTTGCGCAGCCGCCCGGCCATAGCGGCTGGGCCTCGCTCTCCTGGCCGCCGGTCGTGATGACCGTGGTGGGAGCCGCCGCGACTGCTGGCATGGCTACTGATGCCGCCGAGCTAGCCTATCGCTTTATCGATGCCTCATATCGCAGCACCGATAGCCGCGAACCGGACGAGCATGGCGGTCTGCCAGGGGTGACGCGCGAATACCGGCAAACAGTGACCGTTGGCAAATGGGGAGAGATCGACTACGTCAATGCAGGCATCGAAGGCTATGGCTGGGGCGCGCTCAGCATTCACCTGCTTATACGTCATCTGTTCGGCTTGCACGCCAGTGATCCCAGCAGCATCACGCTGGCTCCAACCCTTCCCGCAGCCCTGCGCCGCCCGGGCGCAACCTATACTATTGCCCCCATTCCCTGGGGCAAGCACCTGCTGAGTCTCACCTGTCAGGTGAAAGACGCACAGAGCTATGAGGCAACCTTCCATGTGCGTCCACGCATACAAGAAGGTCAGCCAGCAGAGAAGACCGAGGCTCAGTCAGAGATGGTCGACGAACAGGAACATCATTGGGAAGGGGCCTGGGGCGATGAGCGGACATTTCCACTGAGTCAGTGATGACGCGCTGCTAACCAGTTTTATTATGAGTACTGCGTTATATTTCCTGGTAAACTAGGTTTAATCGAGGAAGTATCTTTTTTCTTTTGGAAAAATAGCTCTTCCTGCGTTTATCTATTTGGAAGCACAATAAGTACATCCAGATAAGAGAAAGGCGGGCATGAGATGGCTACATTCCTTGACCAACTGTTCAAATCTCCCATCATCTTTTTCATCATAGCGGCTGTCATCCTCATAGTTCTTGCCATCATTGGTAAGATACCCTGGCCTAGCACCATCGATCTTGATGCTCGGCAACGCGTTGGCCTGGCGACCTTTGGCACCATTTTAATTGTGTTAAGCGTCGTTATTACATCCATAGAAGCTACCCCCTCTCCAGGTGCAAGCGGAAAAACACAATTTATTGGCCCTGCCGGCCCTCCTGTGACTACTATTAGTTCTTGTTCTTCCTCTTCATCGCCGGATGTACGCATCATCTCTCCAGGTGCCGAGAGCGCAGTGCCGGTAGTAACCATCATGCAAGGCATTGCTTGTAACATCCCCGCTGATCAGGAAATATGGATAATTATTGTGCCAGACGGCGTAACACGTTACTATCCGCAGTTGCCTGGCCCTGTGATGATCACCAGCGATGGGAAGTGGAGTACGAGTGTGCATGTAGGCTTAGATCAACCAGATCAGATTGGAAAGGGTTTCGAGTTGAACGTAATGCTGGCTAATCAGGATGGTAGCACTGCCATCCATGCTTACTTTAATCAAGCCGGCCCCGACTTCAAGGGCCTTGACTCTCTCCGAGGTGGTCTACAATTGATTAGCCAGGTCCATGTTATACGGAAATAAAACATCCCTGGGCAGATGGCGCGTGGCTGTGACCATCTTCTCAGCCCGCCATCTTTACCACAACAAAGGGAGCGTTATTCGTCATAACACTCCCTTTGCCTTAGGATCTATAATAAAAGCAGTTAAACCTGCTACGCCTGCAAGAGTGCCTCGAACTGAGCGCGGTCAAGTTGCTCGCATTCCATGAGCGAGTCAGCCAATAGCAGCAGTTGATCGTTATGTTCGGTGAGGATCGTGCGCGCCATTGCCCGCCCTTCGTTCAGGATGCGCCTCACCTCAGCATCGATCAGGGCGTTCATCATTACACCGCCAGTACTCTGTGGAGCGGGGATTGCCATTGATAGAGTCGGACGGGAAGGCAGGGCGCCATTCAGGACAAGATTTCCATTGGCATCCACAGCCAGAGAACGGGCTTGTGTGGGGAGAGCATCAGGATCGAGACGTTTCATATTAAGCGAAGCGTCCCCTTGAGCTTGATAATCCGCGAACACCACCCCGACTTCCTCGCTCATACCCCAGCGCGTCACCATACGCCGGGCCAGATCCGTCACCACTTGCAGATCGTTCTCCGCTCCGGTCGTGATATAATCGTGCCCAAAGGTTAGTTCCTCAGCCACGCGCCCACCCAGGCCGACCGCAATGCGGGCCATTAAGGTCTGGCGGCTATAGTTATAGCGGTCCTCTTCGGAGGTAAACTGAGTGACGCCCAGGCTTTGACCACGCGGCAGAATCGTCACCCGGTTCACGGTATCGGCTTCGGGCAAATGATGGGCCACGAGGGCATGACCGCCTTCGTGAATGGCGATGATGCGGCGCTCCCGCTCGCTCATCACGATTGGGCGCAATGCACCGAGCTGGACGCGCGCCAGGGCATCTTCAAAGCAGGCGTGCGTGATATGCTCCAGATCCTGGCGAGCGGCAGAGAGCGCGGCTTCGTTGACCAGATTGGCGAGATCGGCCCCGCTCATACCGGTGGTCATGCGCGCCAGGCGGACCAGGTCCACTTCTTCATGTAGGGGAGTGCGGCGCGTATGGACTTTCAGGATTGCCTCGCGCCCGATACGGTCGGGCAGGGACACGGTGATACGGCGATCAAAACGTCCGGGACGCAACAACGCTTTGTCCAGGATATCAACCCGGTTCGTTGCCGCCATCACCACCACGGCTTTGCGGGGATCAAAGCCATCCAGTTCGACTAGCAGTTGATTGAGCGTTTGATCGCGTTCATCGTTGCCACCCACACGCATGGTACGTTTACGCCCGACAGCGTCGATTTCGTCGATAAAAATAACGCTAGGGGCTACCTGGCGCGCCTGGTTGAAGAGATCGCGCACCCGGCTGGCACCGACACCTACGAACATCTCCACGAATTCGGAGGCGCTCATACTGAAGAAAGGAACACCCGCTTCACCCGCTACCGCCCGCGCCAACAGGGTTTTACCTGTGCCCGGAGGGCCTGCCAGTAAGGCGCCACGCGGAATACGAGCGCCCAGGCGGCTAAAGCGTTCTGGAGTGCGCAGAAATTGCACAATTTCTTCCAGTTCTGTCCGTACTTCATCAATTCCCGCCACATCCTCGAATGTGACGGAGGGTCTTATCACAGGTCTGCCAGCGGTCCCAGTTTTGGGCGTCAGGGCAGTATTTTTTTTCCCGGATTGCAATGGATCAGCCTCTTTCTCTCTTACAGATTCAAAACGACGGGCCCGGCTCTTACCACTCTGACTCATGCGATCATTCATCGAGCGGCCCATGCGTGGACTATTGCGAGCGGCCAGAAACACCAGAAGCACCACCACGAGCAGGATGAAAGGAGCAAAACGCCAGAGCAGCGATATCCAGGCAGTTTGCGGTGGAGATTGCGTGTTTACCACCACATGATTACTCAAGAGTAAAGACATGAGCGATGCATCCTGACCCCCCGGCACACGAGTGTACACTAGGCGGTCGGGGTCCAAAGCCGTTGCTCCGGTTACACTCATTATGCCCGGGTTAGCTGCGTTGACAGCGCGGCTCCAGGCAGCATAGTCGGCTGCGGTCAGTTTGCTCAGGGGTCTGGCGCTCTGATTTATCGCAACTTTAGAGGGCTGCGTCACAGGAGTTGCTAGCAATCCGCTGATATCTTCGCCACGTATGGTCACCGCCTGTACATTCCCGGCTTCTACCTGGTCGATAAACGTACTGTAATCGATGACCGTTTCTCCGTTAGGAGCAGAATTTATCACAGGAGGCTGTAACTGGCTCGCAATACCAAACAGAAGCACTAATAATAGTAGAAGCATAAAGCTTGTGAGAAACGCGCTTTTATGGGTTTGAAGCAATTTCCAAAAGTGACGTCCACCGTTTTTCGACTGCTTAGGTCGTCGCCTATATCCCTCCGACTTATTGCGACGACTGACTTTGTCATCCATGCCTTCACCTCACCTGAGAAAGGTTATTTAGAGCAGGCGCTCTTTAGTAACCCTACACGATATAGCATGTGGGAACAACGCCAGGTATCCCCGAGGAGACAGTTAAAAGCTCCCCAGTATGCCCTCTCTCCACACATTACTACCCTATCCAAATCCATGCCCTTCCTCTGCCACCCCTTCTGCGACAAGAAGAACTATGTTTTATGAAAGTTCCCTCGCGCCCCCGCTCCCACAAAATGAGGAATGGGTTACAATGTTCTTTCCTGTAATATTACAGGAAAAAGACCAGAAAACGATGAATAGATAATAAGAAAACAGCCATAACTTCAATGGACATCAGGGAATAGTGTACAGTTCATTGTGAGGATCGTGGAATGATCAGTACTTTTCTCCCATTGCTATGTTGTATTAGCAGATTTCTCCATAGTTTATTATATACAACGCTACATATCGAAAATTATGACATACAAAAAAAGAAAAGGTCGCAGGCTCCCGAACTTTATTTTATTCGCCCTCTATATTTTATTACGCTGAAAGTTACCTCTCTGAGCAAGAGCACCACAGCGAAAAATGTGCAATGCTCCGCTCCATACGCTCATCCTGAGTGATAGTCGCCATAATACTTTTAATACGAGCGGCTCACACCCCCCGTTTCAGCGCCTGCCAGCCGATTTGCTCGGGAGCAAGGCTTTCCATTCCGCACGCTTTTTGTGTTGAATGTCGGCCAATTCCTCTATTCACAAGCAAACTATACATCAGACCTATTCGCAAAGTATTCGCTTACTACTTGCCTGGTTGGCTGATATGGACGAGCGGCAATACGTGATAGAATCAAAAACGAAGCGAACCATATCATAACGAAAGGACCGAGATGAAAGCGATTCGTATTCACGAGCTGAGTGGTCCAGACGTGATGCATCTGGAAGAGATAGCGATCCCCACGCTATCAGCAGGGGAGGTGCTGATTAAAGTTGCGGCTGTGGGCATCAATTATGCAGATTTAATGCAACGTCAAGGGGCATATCTCAGGCTATCGCCAATCGTCAGACAATGGGCAAAGTCGTCTTGCTCGTCTAGTACAATCGGGAGGCTGGCTCATGCTAGCCTCCCTCTTGGCCTGATCAAGGTTTCTCGCCCCACACGCTTACAATAATCCAGAGGCCATTAAACGTTTCAGCCTCCATTTCGTTAACCATTTGCTCGTACAAGTCGTCTACTTCTTTGTTATCTGTCACGCCCATTTTCACCATAAACGGCTGGCTCAGTTTCGTCGCCATTTGAATATCCAGGCATACGGCGGCATGCGCTTTTTCACCGGAGGAGTAGTCAATGGCATAGGCGGCTCGCTGGACGTTTTGGCAGCCTGCATCGCGCAAAAAACGCCCCAACAGGTTGGTAAGGCCCATACTGAGTCCGTCAGAGGAAAAAGTCCGCCCGGCCTTCTGCATAGCTTCCATAGCTATCTGCTTCAGTCGATTATATGCAGGGCTGTTTGTCGTCCCCATATTATCGCACTCGGTCAGGCGGATGATGCCTCCGGGGCGGGTGATCCGCATGCATTCTTTTACTAATTCTGGCCATGCTGAGGGCGACATCAGCCCAACCAGGAAGCGCGCATTGACAAAATCAAAGGAATCGTCAGGGAAATCCAGGGGTTCCAACACATTCATGACCCGATAAGCCACATTATCCAGCTTGCGTACCAGCGCCATATCGCGTGCATAGTCGATCATCGTGCGGTTGATATCAACGCCCACCACCTTCATTTCGGGATAGTGAAAAGCGACATCTCGTGCCCATTCACCGGGGCCACAGGCAACGTCCAGCACGCGATAGACTTTGGAAAGATCAACCTGTGGAGGGAAGAGGCTCTGCATAAAAAAGGTCACCAGGCGGTCCTGATCCAGCAGTCGGGCGGTTTCCGCTCCACTTTCGATGTTAATGATGTAGGTATTCTCTGCCGATGAAAAAGCCTCTGCCATAAAGCCAGGGTCCCTCCCTTAAAAATCTGTCAGGCTGCCCGGTCCAGGCCAAGATGGCGGCGAATCTCCAACGAGCGGAGCACCGCATCACGGCTCACCACTCCGAGCAGACGCCCATCCTGCACCACGGGTAGCTGGTTGACATCCTGTGAAATCATCAATGGAAGCACTTCTTTCAAGCTCTGCTGGGGAGTAATCAGGTGCAATTTCTCCAACGGCACCATTACGTGTCCAACAGGCTTTTGCGTCCATTCTTCCCGAGGAACATGCCGAATATCGCTTAGCGTGATCAGCCCTGCTAGCAGGTCCCCCTGCATCACCAGAGCCGAGCGCAGCCCCTGCGGCAAAAAGTACTCATCTACTAATTTCTGCAACGAAATGTTAGCAGGAACCGTCACTGGATTTGGATTCATTACCTGCGCCACCGTCACGCCGCGAAAGACTGTATCGATAGTCGCCTGGGCACGAGCCGATTGCGCCGCATTGAGCAAAAACCAGCCGATGAAGCCAATCCAGATGCCATCCAACGTGTCGCCGCCAAAGAAGAGCCAGATGCCCAGCAGGATAAAGAGGTATGCAATGATCTGGCCCACTATCGTCGTGATGTTCGTCGCTCTATTACCGTTGCCGGTCACTTTCCAGATAATCGAGCGCAGCACGCGACCACCGTCAAGTGGGAAACCGGGGATCAGGTTGAAGATACCCAGCAAGACGTTGGCCCAGGCCAGGTACAGCAGGATGGCAGCGATAGGAGATGGCCGATTGCCAATCAGAAGCAAGAGACCATAAGACAGGGCGCCGATGATCAGACTGGTCAGAGGACCCACGAAAGCCATTTGAAACTCGCTGCCGGGGCTTTGCGGCTCCTGCTCAATATTAGAAACGCCTCCAAAGATGAACAGAACGATACTTTTGACGCTCATGCCGCGCGCTCTGGCTACCAGCGAATGCGCCAGCTCATGCACCAGGACCGAGGCAAACAGCAGGAGCGCCGCGATCAATCCCAACAGAAGGTAGGTCGTATATGGATAGCCAGGATACAATCTGGGGAACCAGCCACTGGCGATGGAGACTGTGAGCAAGACAAGCGCGATCAACCAACTGAAATTGGCATAAATTTCAATCCCGGCAATACTGCCAATACGAAATGAACCAGGCATTGACAACCCCCTTACCTGCACTAACTATGATATAAAACGTAATAGAACGTAAAAAATAGTAGCTCGCAGCAAAAGTTCTTGCAACCTGGACAACACATATTTAGTGGCAAGATATTCATTGCAGACAGCCTGAGCTCAGTAGAGACCAGATTGATCGCGTCCGGCACCATTGATCGTCTGCATAACAGGATATTGCTTGTTCTATAATGGTACGATATGCGATGAGAAGTAGCAAGCAAAGGAGTGCTTTTTCATGGAAGTAGAGACCCCTGAGACTGGGAATACAGGCCCTTTAACCATACTTGTCTGCATCAAACAGGTGCCGCTGCTCTCGGCCCTGCGCTTCGATTCCGAAACACGCCGCATTGTACGTGAGGGCGTGCCGCTAGAAATCAACGAGTTGGATATTTATGCACTTACGGAAGCCATACGATTGCGGGATCTACACGGGGGCGAGGTTATTGCAATGACAATGGGGCCACCACAGGCGCGCGAGGCGCTGGCGACCGCCCTGGCGATGGGAGTAGATAGGGCCATTCACCTCAATGATCGCGCTTTTGCCGGTGCGGACACAGCCGCGACCGCACGCGCTCTGGCGCTGGCGATCCGGCAATGTTTCCAGAAGCAGGCCGAATGCGATCTGATATTGTGCGGTCGCCATAGCATTGATGCTGAGACGGCGCAGGTGGGACCAGAGATCGCAGAGATGCTCGACCTGCCTCAGGTAAGTGCAGTGCAAAAAATCGATCTCCAGCGGCACAACGACACGCGCGAGGCCATTGTGACGCGCGAAACCGATGAGGGCAATGAAACGCTAATCATCCCGTTGCCCGCGCTGCTCACCACCGTTGAAAAGCTCAACGAAGGCATCTGGCCCGATGAGCACGCCATTCGTACCGCCAGCGAGCAGGCCGGAGAGCGCATCCAGGTGATCAGCGCCGCCGAGCTCCAGGTCGAGCCTCGCCTCCTGGGGCAGCCAGGCTCACCGACCTGGGTTGCAGAGGTGAGCGCCGATCCATACGCCCGCGAAGGCCGCGTTATTGCGGAAAACGACCCGGAGAAGAGCGTTGAGCTGCTGATCGCTGACCTTGAGGCGCACGGACTGCTGCAAGGTACGAGATCTGATAATACCGCCTCGTCTGCACCATTGCGACGGCAAAACGAGCCTCTACCAGGTAAAGCTCTCTGGGTAATTGCGGAACGCAGCAGCTATGGTCCACGCGCCTTACGCCGCATTACCT
>Ga0070741_10002120_pt1 | contig 55239 bp, 33 predicted proteins | sample Coa_R1_4_FD_66440 | JGI IMG/M metagenome (GOLD analysis project Ga0070741, IMG submission 66440) | Surface soil microbial communities from Centralia Pennsylvania, which are recovering from an underground coalmine fire - Coalmine... | ecosystem: Environmental > Terrestrial > Soil > Unclassified ... | reverse complement strand
TTATCGCGATGACTGCGAACGCGATGCAGGGCGACCGCGAGGAGTGTCTGGAGGCCGGGATGGACGACTACATCAGCAAGCCCGTGCAGGTCGCCGACCTCCAGGCCGCGCTCGAACGCGCGGGGGAGGAGTTGCAGGCACGGGTCGTTTGATCCTGAATGCCAAATCCTCGGGCTTTATTCTCACCCTGCAGGATTGACGGCTCGCAGTTCCCTATGAAAATGCCGGAATCAGTTTCAGGCAGACGGGCGCAGGGATCTCGGTTATCCGGCCCGTCGGACTCAGCCTTCCTGTCCCGGGATCAATCCGAAAAATAACGACGTTATCCGACCGCTGATTGGCCGCCAGCAGAAATTTCCCAGTCGGGTCAATGGCAAAATTGCGGGGGAACTGTCCCTGGGTTGCGACAGTCTCGACGAACGCCAGCTTTCCCGTCTTCTCGTCAAACGCAAAGACGACGATGCTGTCATGGCCGCGATTTGAGCCGTAAACAAACCTGCCGGTCGGGTGAACATGAACGTCGGCGCAGGAATTCGTGCCGGTGAAGCCCCCGGGCAGCGTGGAGATGGTTTGCAGCTCACGGAGCGCCCCCCGGGATTTGTCGTACGCGAATGCCGTCAGCGTGGAGTCGAGTTCGTTGATGACGAAGGCATATCTGCCGTCGGGATGAAAAGTGAAGTGGCGCGGGCCTGCGCCCGGCTTAAGCACCGCCGAAGTCACTCTCTCGGTCGCCAGTTTTCCCGTCTTCGCGTCATAGGGATAAATCATTACCTTATCAATTCCCAGGTCAGCAACGAATGCATAGTGGTTGGCCGGATCGAGGACGATGCAGTGTGCGTGCGGCCCCTTCTGACGTTCGGGGTCCTTGCCGGCCCCCTTGTGACGAACCATGAAGGTCGGTTCACCGAGGCTGCCGTCACGCCTTATCGGCAGCACGGTGGCGTTGCCTCCACTGTAATTGGCGGCCAGAACAAACCTGCCGGCGTGATCAACTATGACATAGCAGGGGGCGGCCCCGAGTGACGGCTGCTGATTCAGGAATTTCAATTCGCCGGTTTTCTGGTCAATCGAGAATGCGCTCACTGCTCCGCTGCTCTTCCCGCCAAAATTACCGATCTCGTTGACGGCGTACAGATACTTCCTTCGCGGATCAATGGCAAGGAACGAGGGATTGACAACGCCTTTGGCGGTGCCGACGGCTTTCAGTTCACCCGAAGACAGGTCCATTCGATGGATGTAAATGCCTTCGCTTTTTCCCGTCGTGTATGTCCCGGTGTAGACGAGCATCTCAGTGGCGGCCGGTTTCGACGAGGCAGGATGAAGAGAAGCGGTGAGGGAAAGGCCAAGTGTCCCGAAGGTGGCCGTTCTCGAAAATTCGCGACGCGTGCAGTTGTTCCGTGTCATAGCTGATCCTTTGTATTGTGGTTGTTGATTGTGGCCCGGCAGGCTTTCACTCGTACCACACGATGCGCCTTTCCACAACCTCTGCTTGACTTCCCTTCCCCGCGGACTCAACAATTCTCTTTTTTATCGAAGTGCCATGCGGAGTCCGAACACGGTAGAGCAGCCCGATTTACCCGAAGGCGCCGACGCGCGGATTGAGAGTGCGGTGTTTCAATCGCGGCGGGGCGCGATGTTCCGCGCGCTGCGGCACCGCGATTACCGGCTCCTGTGGGGCGGCGCTTTTCTCTCGAACATCGGCACGTGGATGCAGGCAATCGCGCAGGGCTGGCTGGTGCGCGAACTCACGCCCTCGCCTTTCCTGATCGGCTTCGTCGCGTTCGCCGGGTCGTTCCCGCAACTCGCCTTCGCGCTCTTCAGCGGAGTCTACGCCGATATGTTTGACCGGCGGCGGCTGCTGATCGGGACGCAGGCGGTGCAGATGATCCTCTCTTCCATCCTCGGCCTGCTGGTGGCGCTCAATGTCGTCACCATCTGGCAGGTCATCGCGATCTCGTTCGCGAGCGGCCTCGCCGCGACGCTCAGCAACCCAGCCTATCAGGCCTTCGTTCACGACATCGTCGGGCGCGAAGACCTGATGAGCGGCATCGCGCTCAATTCCACGCAGTTCAACCTGTCGCGCATCATCGGGCCGACGGTCGGCGGCATCATGCTCAGTTCGGTCGGCATCGCGGGCTGCTTTTACCTCAACGGCCTGAGCTTTCTGGCGGTGATCGCGGCGCTCTGGCTCATCCGCGTTTCATCGGCAGGCCCGGCTTCGGCGGTCAGCCATCGTGAGATGATTCCGCAACTGAGGGCCGGATTACACTACGTGCGAGGGCGCCCGCGCGTGCTGGCGCTGCTCGGGATGGCTTCGGTGGTGAGCATCTTCGGCATCCCTTACCTGGTTTTCCTGCCGGTCTTCGCGCGTGACGTGCTGGGGGTGGAGGCGCGCGGGCTCTCTTACCTGATGGCCGCGACCGGCACGGGCGCGGTGGTGAGCGCGCTCGTGCAGGCCTTCCTGGGGAATTTCCGCGGGCGCGGCAGATTCCTGATCGGGGGGATGCTGCTGTTCGGCACGAGCATCATGGTCTTCGCGCTGTCGCACAGTTTCGCGCTCTCGTGCGTCTGCCTGATGTTCATCGGCGGCGCGATGGTCAGCATCACCGCGATGACCAACAACCTGCTGCAGATGCTGGTGACGGACGAGATGCGCGGGCGCGTGATGAGCATGTATTCGCTGGCCTTCATCGGGCTGGCGCCGGTGGGCAGCCTGTTCATCGGCTCAATCGCCGACCTGATCGGATCGCGCCGGAATTATCACGGCGTCCAGCTCGCGCTCGCGGCCAGCGGGGCGATGGTCGTCCTGTTTGCGTTTTACGTACTGATTGCGGAGCCGCGGGTCAGAAAGCTTGAGTGAGCGATGCGCCTTACCTGCCCCCGTCTATCGCGAACACTTCGCCGGTGATAAAGCCCGCTTCGTCCGAGGCGAGATAAGCGATCAGTTCGGCGACTTCCTCGGGAGTCCCGGCGCGGCCGAGCGGGGTTTCGCCGATCACTTTCTGCAGGCTGTCAGGGCTCGTGAATTTTTCGAGGAAGGGTGTATTGATGATGCCCGGCGCGACGGCGTTGACGGTGATCCTGTATCCGGCGAGTTCTTTCGCGAGCCCTTTGGTGAAGGTGTTGACGGCGCCTTTGGCCGCGGCGTAATGCAGCGCGCCGCCCAGCCCGCCGGTTTCGGCGGCGAGCGATGAGACGTTGATGATGCGCCCGCCTTGCTGCCGTTTCAGGTGCGGGATCACGGCCTGCGAGCAGAGGAAGACGCTCTTCAGGTTGACGGCCAGCACCGCGTCCCACAGCGCCTCGCTGCACTCCTCAATCGGGGCGCGCTGGATCAGGCTGCCGGCGTTGTTGACGAGGATGTCAATGCGCCCGAAATATTCGAGCGAGTTCAGCACGAGTTGTGAGACGTCGCCGAGCCGCGTGACGTCGGCACGCACGCTTAGGGCGTTGCGGCGCATCGCCTGAATCTCGGTGACGGCCTCGGCGGCCCCGCTCTCGTTGCTCAGGTAATTCAGGACGACTGCCGCGCCGCCGCGAGCGAGTGCGATTGCAGCGGCGCGACCGATGCCGGAGCTTGCGCCCGTGATGACGGCGACTTTTCCGCGGAGATCAAATTGGGCTGCCATAAGAGGAGTGGGAAGTGGATGGTGACTCCGGTTCACTGCTTACTGCTGATAGTATTTCCGCCCTTTCAATTTCTCCGGCAGGCATTCCATCTCGGCCCTGCCGGATTCGTAGTCGTGAGCGTACTTGTAATCTTTGCCATACCCCAGACCTTTCATCAAGGCCGTCGGCGCGTTGCGTAAATGGAGCGGCACGGGCTCCGTCTGTGTATTGCGCGCGTCTTCAGCGGCAGCCTCGTAGGCCATATAAACGTTATTGGATTTCGGCGCGAGCGCGAGATAGGCGGCAGCTTCGGCCAGAGCCAGCCGCGCTTCCGGCAGCCCGATGAGGTGCGTGGCACTGGCCGCCGCGGTCGCGACAACCAGTGCCTGCGGGTCGGCCATGCCGATGTCTTCCGAAGCATGATGAACGATGCGGCGGGCAATAAACATCGGGTCTTCGCCGCCTTCGATCATCCGCGCCAGCCAGTAGAGTGTGGCGTCGACGTCGGAGTTGCGGATTGATTTGATGAAAGCCGAGGCCAGATTGTAATGCTGTTCGCCCGCCTTGTCGTAAAGTGCGGTGGCTCGTTGCAGCGCTTCGCGCAAATCCTCATCGGTGACGAGGCGCCGGCCCCTTTTATCGGCCCTGGCGGATGTCGCCGCCAGCTCCAGCACGGTGAGCGCGGCGCGGGCATCGCCGCCCGTGTGTTCGGCGAGGCGATGCAACTGCTCGTCACTGATGGTGACGTTGAGATTTGCCAGCCCGCGCTCCGAATCATTCAAAGCCTGTTTGAGAATATCAGTCACTTCGGCGGCGCCGAGTTGATTGAGGACGAAAACGCGAACCCGCGACAGCAACGCGGAGTTGATTTCAAACGAAGGATTCTCGGTCGTCGCGCCGATCAGGATGATCGTGCCGTTTTCGACGTAAGGCAGAAACGCGTCCTGCTGCGCGCGGTTAAAGCGGTGGATTTCGTCAACGAACAGGACGGTGCGGCGACCGAAGGCGGCGCGCGTCTTCGCGGCCGTTTCCATCACCTGACGAATCTCACTGATCCCGGAAGTGACCGCGCTGAAGGGAATGAAGTCCGAAGCGGTGCGCGCCGCAATGATTTTCGCCAGCGTCGTTTTGCCCGCGCCCGGCGGCCCCCAGAAGATCATCGAGGTCAGGCGATCCTCTTCGATCAGCCGGCGCAGCAGTTTCCCTTCGCCCAGCAGCTGCTCCTGACCGATAAATTCACTGAGCGTGCGTGGGCGCATTCGCTCGGCGAGCGGAGAGCTTTTGTCGGCGGCCCCCACCTTCAGAATCCGCCCTTCAGGTTCGGCGAAGAGCCCCGGGTTGTGACTTGTGCGCGGCATAGCGAAAGACTATCACATTGCGAGCGAAGTCTGATAAGCCGGCCTCCCACTGTCAGTTGATTTCAGAAACTCATTCACCAGGGTGACAAACTCCGCCGGCATCTCTTCCTGCGGCGCGTGACCGCAGGGCAACATTTTCATTTCCGCCCGCGGCAGAGTGCGGGCGAGTTGCTCACCGACCCCGGGCGGTACGACGCGGTCGTGGGCCCCGTGAATGACCAGTGTCGGGTGATTCACCGCAGACAGATTGCGCTCAATCGGTCGCAGGTCAAACGTCCGCAGGGTCGCGATGATGGCGCGCTGGCACTGCGAATCTCTGAGCATTGATGAATAGTGCGCGACTCTTTCCGGCGTCACTGTCGAAGGCGAGTAGTGAGCGTTGCGAAGACGGCTTTCGATCAGCCCCGGCCTGTTTGCCAGACGGTTGATTACTCGCAGCGCAAAATCCTGACTGACGACCCGGTTCGCGGCCAGCACCAGCCGCGCGAGCAGCGGGAATTTATCGAAGTGACAAGCTGCCGGATTCACCAGCACCAGCCCGGTGACCCGTTGCGGCCGGTTTTGTGCGACGCGCAGGACTGCTGCCCCACCCAATGAACACCCGACCAGTGCCGCCCGCTCAATCCCCAGAACGTCCATCATCCCCATCACGATTCCGGCCTGACTGTCTATCAGGTAATCATTATCCGCGGGCTTGTCGCTGGCCCCGAATCCCTTCAGGTCAATGGCTATCACACGACGATGCGCCGCGATCTGATCAAACACTTCGTTCCATGTATAGCTCATCGAGCAGAAGCCGTGAACCAGGATTACAGGCTCAGTGCAGTGATCAGAGTCTGTTCGGCTCATCGGTCTGCTGTCGTAATAAGCGATCCGCAGCCCATTGACGCTGGTGTAACACACGTCGGCACTCCCGACAGGAAAATTGACTGTTCCTTTCCCGACGACATCCTTTTTTGCGTTCATTCTGACCGCTATCGACATGGCATCACGTTACGTAAAGGCAGGAGAGTTTGCAAGCGGGGATTTAGTGGGGAATTTCCCCCCTTCGGGGTTACCTTGCCCATCATTATTCGGCCAGTAAATTAAGTGCCCTCAATGACATACGCCCTTAATACGATTCTTTTTCGGATATCCCCTGATTCTGAGTGTTTAATTAACAGACGAATAAGAGACTTGGAGAGGTAGTTCTCAGGGTGGCCGAATAATGCCCTGAAAACCGGGTTGTGGAAAAAATTTTCATGCGCCATTCAGTCATAGGGTTAGCCTGAGTTAGCCGGATGGCTATATTGACGGTTCCGAAAACGGCTCCCTAGCATGGGGCTGGTTAACCCAATCAGCAGCCGGAGTCAGATGACATTATTGGCGTAATCTGTGTAATCCTGTTTTTCTTTGATTTTACGGGGTAGGTGAGCTATGGCGGTCAGAGAAGAATTATTAAACTCACTGTTCGCAGAAGTTTTTCAGGATGTGACCAAACGGCAGTCAAAACCGGAGGTGCAGGTCACCTTTTACCCTTTTGCCGGGCTGAATCACACGATCCGAATTCGCAATCAGCGGGTTTATGTGCGGGTTTCGGATGTGCTGCGCGACGCCCCGCGCCACGTACATCGGGCGCTGGCCTACATTCTGGTTTCCAAGCTCTACAACAAGCGGGCGACCAGTGAATACGAAACCATCTACCGCGAGTACGCTTACCAGCCGAGCGTGTTGCGTGCTTCTGACCTGGCGCGTCGCAAGCACGGCTACAAACAGCTCAACGGGGCGGCCGGCCGGCATTACGATCTGAACAAGGTTTTCAACCGGCTCAACCGTCGCTACTTCAACGGCGAACTGCACAAGCCCGTTCTGAGTTGGAGCCTGCGACGCAGCAAACGCATTCTTGGACATCACGACTCGGTTCACGACGCGATCATCATCAGCCGCTCGCTCGATCAGGCCGACGTGCCGGAGTACCTGGTCGAATACGTGATGTATCACGAGATGCTGCACATCAAACACCGCCCGCGCCTGATCAACGGGCGCCGGATTTTTCACACCAACAATTTCCGCAGTGACGAGCAGCGATTCGCCCGCTTTGATGAGGCGATGAAGTGGCTGGAGAGTCTGGCGAGAAGAAGGTGAATGAAACCTGGAGGGCAGAAGTGAGCGCTTTACTGCCCTCCGGTGATGATTGTTTGCTCTGCTTTATCCTCTGGCCCTGCGGCGGCGCGGCTGAACCCAGTTCCCCTCCAGCATGGCCGAAACGGCCAGCTGCATAATCAGCCATTTCTTCGGGAAGGCGACAAACTCTATCCCCACGCGCCAGTTCTCTTCAGACCGGCGGGCATACTTCACCGTCGCGCGCATCTCGCATTCTTCATGCGGGCAAACCAGCGTGACGACCTCCCCGACCTCGATCGGGCAGGGCACAATCAGGCAGGCTCCGTAACGGCTGATATTTTCCGTCTTGATGGTCAGGGGCTCAGACTTCGTCTGGCGATAAAGTTTGAGCTGAATTGAAATCCGGCTGCGTGGCTCCTTACGCCGGGTGGTGGGAATAACAATACTTTCTTCCGCCTGCCTGCCTTTTGACATGCTCATTTCCTCCCTTGCGAGGGCGATCATTAAAGTATTCGGGAGACCCTGATCAGAGGCGCCCTGGGCATCAGCCCGATGTCAGGATGGGACCGTGCTGGTGAACGAGTGCAAAATAAGCAGTAACGGTCTCAAAGGTGTGTTACACAAATGACATTCATGTCACGGCAGTCCTCCGGGCAGCAGCCGGGTGGGGTGAGTGGATTTTGCTTTCTCGACAGTATCATGAGCATTGGCTATAATCCTCCGGTCGTTTGATCCGGTGTGGCCTACTCCCTTGAACCACTTGAAGCATTTGAAGCTCGTCAAGCGATCAGGTTCATCAATTCAAAAGATCAATATTCTGCCCTGGGTTGTGAGGGTTGTACGAATTGAATCTGCGGTGTGCTGCCCCTCATCTGACCCCGGGCCGTTCATGTGGAGGTAACAGACGTGAAAGTGAATTACTGTGTTTTTCGCCCTCTGATTCCGTCCGTCATTCTGCTGGCGGCCTGTGCGTTCTTCAGCTCATTGACGGGCTCCGCTTCCTATTTCTCTGCCTCGGCCCAGACAGTCACGACAGTCAACGCGGCCAGCTATGCCACCGATAACACGGTCTCGACCAACTCGATTGCCGCCGCCTTCGGCGTTTTCAAAACCCAGAATTCTCAGGTCTACGTCGCCAGCTCCGTGCCACTGCCGAAGACGCTGGGCGGCGTCAAACTCACTGTCGGCGGAGTTGACGCGGAACTTTTTTTCACGAGTACCGGGCAGATCAACTATGTGGTCCCGCCCAACACCCAGAACGGGGCGACGGTGGTCGTGACCAACTCCGACAACTCCACCGTGAGCGGCACGATCAAGATCGCGGCGGCGGCCCCGGGCCTTTTTTCGGCCAAGGCGACCGGCAACGGGGCGGCAGCGGCATACACCACTGACGGCACGACCATCCAGACCGTCGCCGACGCGAGTGGCAATGAAAACACCCTGAGCGCTGGGACCACCGCCAAGCCGAATTACCTGATCTTGTACGCGACGGCCATCCGCAACGCGCCGAACACCGACGGCAATAACGGCAACGGTGTGGCCGAATCCTGCAAAGTCACGATTCAGGGAATCCCCTGTCAGATTGATTATGCCGGGCCCGCGCCCGGGTTTGTGGGCGCCGACCAGATCAACGTCAAACTCTCGCCTGAGATGGCCGGCCTCGGCGCCGGTCTGCAGATCAAGCTTGAAGTTACCACTCCCGCGGCGCCACCACCCCTCGGAGAATCCGCCGACGGCGGCCAGCAGGTGGACGCGGCCACCAGTAATATCGTGACGATGAAACTCGGCGGCCAGCTCCCGGACTTTCGCACGACGACGATCACTGCCGGGCAGACTATTAACGGGGCGCTGACGATTGATGATCAGATTGATAAGGATACCAGCACCGGTCTGACATACTTCTTTGACGCCTATCGCTTCACAGCGACGCCGAATCAGGGCGTCGCCATTGACCTGCGCTCATCGCAGTTTGACGCCACGATCATCGTCTACCGGATCAACGCCGATAACTCGATTACCTACGTCGCGTCGGATGATCTGTCAGGCGGGATCAGCAACGGACAGAAAGTGAACAACAATGCGATGCTGCTCTTTGTTCCCCCGGACAATGCCGACTACCTGATCCTCGCGACCACCGCAGACAACAATCCAGATGGGTTGGGGAATTACACAATTAAACTTCTGGGGAACGTTATTCAGCCGATCACTTACGGCACGACCATTTCCAATGGCAGCATCGCAACGAGCGATATTCAGATCTCGACCGGTGATTACTGGGATGCGTACTGGTTCCAGGGAACACAGGGCGACAAGATTCAAATTGACCTGACTTCGACTGCCTTCAATGCTTACCTGGTGCTGAACAAAAACAATGGTGATTTTGTCGTTGATGACGACAACAGCGGTGGCGGAACGAATGCCCGAATCTCTCCGACCAGTAGTCCAAAACCGCTTGCATCATTACCCGAAACAGGCCGGTACATCATCATTGCCACGCCGTTCCAGCCCAATGTCACCGGCAGCTATACACTGTCGCTGGCAAAGACCGGTTCGCCTGCCGAAGGCACTATCGCGGGTGAAGGTGCTGACATTGCGCTGCCACAACTGCCCAGCCGCAATACGGAAGACATCTTCAACCAGCGCGGCTCGAACTTCGAGCGCTTCGCCAGACGGCGCATCATTCGCTGAAAGGCGTTCGTGGCCGGTGGGCAATGGTCGTCTTTCCCGGGATTCTGCCCACCGGCCACGAGCCTCTGCTTTTATGCACATCGGGATTGACGCTCATGCCATCGGCGCGCGGCAGGGCGGTAACGAAACTTACATCGGCAATCTGATTGCGGCGCTCGCCGAACTTGATCAGGAAAACCGCTACACGGTTTATCTGTCCCAGCCCCGTGCGGCGGAGCAGTGGCGCGGCAGATACCCGAACTTTGAAGTGAAGCTGCTGCCGGAGCCCACCCCGCTGGTGCGAGTGCCGGTGGCGCTGGCGTTCGAATTGCGAAGGCGAACGGTTGACGTACTGCACGTGCAATATACCGCGCCGCCATTCTGCCCGGCGCCGGTCGTCGCCACGATTCACGATCTGGCCTTCGAACACCTCCCCGAAACTTTCACCCGCCGCGGAAAAATGCAGTTGCGCCTGACCGTCCGCCGCACGGCCCGCCGAGCCGCGCGCATCATCACAGTCTCCGAATTTTCGCGGCAGGACATCATTCGCACTTACCGCGTCGCGCCGGAAAAGGTCGCCGTCACGCACAATGGCGTCGAGTCCCGCTTCACTTCGCGCCCGCAATCCCATAATGAAGATGCCGGGGTGCGCCGCCGCTTCGGGATCGGACGCGACTTTCTGCTGGCCGTCGGCAGCCTGCAACCGCGCAAGAATCTGGTGCGACTCCTGCGCGCTTATGCCCGCCTGCGCGCGACCCGTCATGACTTCACTCACCAGCTGGTGATTGCCGGGCGCAGGCTGTGGCTGGCGGACGGAATTTTTGCGGAGATCGAGCGCCAGCCCTGGGCGCAGGATGTAATCGTGACGGATTATGTCGCGGATGACGAACTGCCCGGACTCTACCGTGCCGCTGCGGCGCTCGTATATCCTTCCCTGTTTGAAGGCTTCGGCCTGCCGCCGCTGGAAGCGATGGCCTGCGGCACGCCGGTCGTCACGAGCGACACTTCGAGCCTGCCTGAAGTGGTCGGTAACGCGGCCCTGCTCGTTGACCCCTGTGATGAGATGGCGCTGGCAGAGGCGATGATCGCAATCACAGCAGACGAGCGTTTGCGCGTGCGGTTGCGTGAAGATGGTTTGGAACGCGCCCGACATTTCACCTGGAGAGCGGCCGCGGAAAAGACGCTGCGGCTTTATATGGAAGCGGCGTCAATCAAGGCCCGAGAGCGTTCATCTCTGATTTCCCGCACAAACTGATTGCCGGATCGAACAACGGACATTTCCAATCGGGCGGCCACCGCCTGTGATCTGTGCGGCAGCGCGGACTCGCGGCTGGTGCTGACCTCTCCGCGGCTGGACGGCCCGCTGGTGCGTTGTCAGAGGTGCGGTCTGCACTATGTCATCAGGCCGGAACCGGCGGCCATCAACGATCCGTTGCCGGCCGGACAATCAGTCACGCCAGGGACCTTAAAAAAGATGAGTGAAGATTCCGGTGGCCACGCGGCTGAGGAGATGCGCCGGCTCGCGGCGCGGGCGCGTGAACTGGAGCTGGTCGAGCCTGAAGTCGAAGAGCTTGAAACCCACTGGCGGAAGATCACAGCGGCAGAAAGACTCGCCGATTTACGGCGCTTCATCGGCGGCGGCAAACTGCTTGAGATCGGCTGCTCGACCGGAGAGCTGCTCGCCGCGGTGCCGGCCTCATTCCGCGTCACCGGAGTCGAAGCAGATGAAGCGGCCAGCAGTGTGGCGCGCTCGCGCGATCTCGACTGTCTCAGCGGGACTTTATTCGACGCGGAATTTCGCGATCAGGAATTCGACGTGGTCGTGATGTATCACGTGATCGAACACCTCCCGAGCCCGCGCCAGACGCTCCGGGAACTGAATCGCATCCTGCGCCCCGGCGGGTGGCTCGTCGTGGAAACGCCCAACATCGCGAACCCCTGGGTCAGCGTGCTGGGCGCGCGCTGGAGACAATTCATCCCTGACCATCTTTATTTCTTCTCGCCGGAAACGATCAGGAAGCTTTGCGGTGACAGCGGATTTGAGATCCGTAAATTGCGACGGGTGGGAAAATCAATGAGCGTGCGGTTGTTTGTCAGCCGTCTGGGTCGTTACAGTAAGCCCCTCGCCCGTGCCCTCTCGGTCGTCAGTCATCAGTTGCACCTGAATGACCGGACGCTGCGCCTCAACCTCGGCGACGTCATGCGGCTTTACGCGCAAAAGCAGTAACCGGACGGCGGCAGAAAATGTTCTGCTGTTTCCGCTCGCGGCGCAACAACTCAATCACTCTCGCCAATGACCTGACGCATCTGGCGGGCGACATCTTCAGGGGATTCAGCTTCCGCAATGGCCGCGCCAATGATCACACCTGCGAGCGGAATCTGGCGCAAGGCGACGAGTTCCGAAAGATCAATGCCGCCGGCGAGGAAAACGGGCAGGTCAATTTCTTCGATGAGTGAAACAAGATGTTTGTGACTTTCCTGCCGGCCGACTTTCGCCTGCTTGAAACCGCGACGGTTCAGGCAGAGCGAACTGACTCCGAGTTTGCGCAGTTCACGCGCGCGCCGCTGAATGTCTTCGACCCCGAGGCTGTCGGCCATCACTTCGCCGTCATACCGCTTTGCCGAACGCACTACGCGCTCGATCACAGTGTCGGCGGCGCACCCCAGCACTGTCACCACACTGGCCCCGGCGGCGAAGGCCAGTTCGGCAATCGGCTCCCCGGCATCCACGACCTTGATGTCAGCCACGACCCGACGCCCGCGAAAACGGCGGCGCAGTTCCCGCACCGCGCGGATGCCTTCACGGATCAGGAGTGGCGTGCCAGCCTCAATCAAATCCACGTAGCGGGCCACGCTCGAAACCAGTTCCATTTCGCGCGCCAGATCAGGTCTGTCGAGTGCCAGTTGAAGTTTCATCTTCTGCTTGCGTCAGGCTCCAAACGGAAAGGCTCAGGTTGCTTTGGTGAAATCAGTTTTCCACAGGTTCTGTGGAAAACTGTGTGGAAAACCGGCCTCTGATCACTGTCAAGTTATCGTAAATTCGCCACTTATAGCGGATTGCACATTTCTTCGACAACTCACTAACCCCAGGTTTCCCAGCAGGATGAAGCCGCATTCAGGTTTTATCTCAGGTCAGCTGTTGGAGCAAACGATCTTAAACAAAAATGCCTGTGCAAAACCAATTCTTGTGATCAGAAAGCGTGATTCGGTACCGCTGATCTGGTTCTCGGTATCGGCTAAAGCAGGAAGCCAGGTTCGGGTGAAGCCTCGCTCAATCATCCTCTTCGCGCATCTGATCAAGTCGTTCAAGGAAATCGGCCTTGACCAGAACGGCCCGTGGTTTACTGCCATCTTCCGGGCCGACAATTCCTTCGCGGTACATCATGTCTATGATTGAGGCGGCGCGACCGTAACCGATCCTGAGTCTGCGCTGAAGGACGGAAGTCGAAGCGCGGCCCATTTCGATCACGATGCGCAAGGCCTCTTCGTATTTCTCATCCTTCCGCAAATCGCCGAATTCTTCGCCTTCAGCCTCCTTCTCGCTCATCTGCACCTTGTCATCGTAGATCGGATTGCCCTGCGCGCGCGCGTGATCGGCGATGCGTTTGACTTCCTTTTCGTCCACGTAGGCCCCGTGGACGCGCACCAGCCGCGAAGTCCCAGGCGGCAGGAAGAGCATGTCGCCCTGACCGAGCAAAGCCTCCGCGCCGTTGGTGTCAATGATCGTGCGCGAATCAACTTTCGAGGACACGCGGAAGGAGATCCGCGAAGGGAAGTTGGCCTTGATCAGCCCCGTAATCACATCCACCGAAGGCCGCTGCGTCGCCAGCACCAGATGGATGCCAACGGCGCGCGCCATCTGCGCGAGGCGCGTGATGCTCTCTTCCACGTCGCGCGCGGAAACCATCATCAGGTCCGCCAGCTCGTCAATGATGACGACGATGTAAGGCAGCGGGCGCGGCAGTTCGTCGCTGTCTTCCGCCAGGTTGCGGTCCACCGTCGCGCAGACTTCGTTGTTGTACTGATCAATGTTGCGCACGCCGAAGGCCGCCAGATGCTTGTAGCGGTTCTCCATCTCCGCGACCGCCCACCTGAGCGAATAACTGGCGCGCTTCGGGTCAGTCACAATTGGCGTGAGCAGGTGCGGGATGTCTGAATACAGGCCGAGTTCCAGCCGCTTCGGATCAATCAGAATCAGCCGGACTTCATCAGGCGTTGCCTTGCAGAGCAGCGAAATGAGGATCGAGTTGAGCGCGACCGATTTGCCCGCGCCCGTCGCGCCCGCGATCAACAGGTGCGGCATCCTCGCCAGGTCGGCCACGTAATTCAACCCGTCAATCGTCTTGCCGAGCGCGAGCGTGAGTTTCGACTCCGACTCGCGGAATTTCTTCGACTCGATCACTTCGCGCAGCCGGATGGTTTCGCGTTTGTCATTCGGCACTTCGATCCCGACGGTTGACTTGCCGGGAATGCGATCAATGCGGATTGATTCCGCTTTCAGGCCAAGGCACAGATCATCCACCAGACTCGTCACCCGGCTGTATTTGACGCCGGGATCGGGTTTGAACTCAAAGGTCGTGACGACCGGGCCGGGGCAGATGTGCTTGACCTGGCCGGAGACGTTGAACTCCTTGCACTTTTCGGCCAGCTGCTGCGCACGCTCCATCAGTTCGGTGTCCGCCATCTCGTGCCGTTCCGCCGGAGGGGTCAGCATATCGGTCGAAGGCAGCTTGTATTCCTTCGCGCTGCGCAAAATGTTTTTGAGAATCGCCCCAGCCTTTGCCGCGGGCTTCATTTTGTCATCCGCCAGCGCGTCTTCCTCAGGAATCTCGCTCCTCCTGACCTCAGCCGTTGCGAGCATCTCCTCAATGCTGCGCTGACTGTCGGGCGCGGACTCGCCTTCCTGCATCACCTCATCGTCAACGTCATCGCCCGTTTCGAGATTGGCAGGAGTAGTGGATGCTCGCCGCGCCGCCCCTGCAGAGGCCGCGGCAGCGGAACCCGGAGATGGCGTGCCTGCCGTCATCTTTCCCGCAGGTCGGGCACGCGGCGCAGTCCCCGATGGCAGCAGGTCATCCAGACCAGATCCGCTCTGAGCAGCGCGCCTGTCCTTCGCCACCGGAGAAGCGGCATTCGCGGCCGAAGCCGTTGCCGAAGCAGCCGCAGAAAGGTCTCCATTACCGGTTTTGCTGATTGCGGGAGTGGCAACTGAAGCGGCCTGAGCCGGGACTTCGATTTTACGTGGACTCTCTTCCCTGCCCGCAGATTTACTCTTATCCCTGCCGGTCCCAGCCTCATCCCGACCGATGGTCGGTTCTTCTTCAGCTTCCCGAAGTGCGCGTTCCGCAGCCCGTCCTTCGCGCCATTCGCGAAAACGCTCAAGCAGAGTAGCCCGGATGCCGGCTTCCTGCTCGTGAGGCGAAAGCTGCATTACCATTGCCACGAGCGAAAGCGGCGTCGCCATCAACAGGCCCGCGACCAGAACCACCAGCAACGCGACCCCGGTCCCGATCCGGCTGAGGTAACTCGCCAGCCCCAGTCCGTCATAAACCAGGAGTTGCCCGACCATCCCACCGAGGTAAGACGACCCCGGCCTTCTCGAATTCACGACCGCCAGCAATCCCGCTGACGCCACGACGACCAGCAGCAATCCGAACATCTTGATCCCTGAAATGCTCAGGCGCGGCTCGCGAATCCTCCACCAGGCCACCGCAAACAAAACTATCGGCACGATCAACGCGACCCACCCGAGCCACGCGTGCAGGCTACTGGCGATGTTTGCCCCGACCGGCCCGACCCAGTTGCTCACCGAACCCGACGATGCCTTATGCCAGGACGGATCATTGCTGTCGTAACTCACGAGCGCCAGCAGCACGATGACCCCGAGCCCGGCCAGCCCGAGACCGATGATTTCATCCAGCAGCGTCGGCCCTTTTTTCACCGGCCTGGCCGACTTTGCGCGGGGCTTCGGGCCGGACTTCATTGCTGACCTCAAACGTGCAGACGGAGCTTTTGCCATAGATAGTTCTGGTTTCTGGTCTCTGATTCTGAGTTTGTGGTCTGAATTTTCGTGCGCCACATCAGACGTGTCTGCGTGACCGCTTGAAAATCAGGAACCCGGAACCGGGAACTCTGGAACTATTACTGCGCCCGCTTGGCGAGCAGGTATTCCTTGATGAAATCTTCGATATCGCCGTTCAGCACGGCATCCACGTCGCCGGTCTCGTGTTTGGTCCTCACGTCCTTGACCAGCCGGTACGGGTGCAGCACGTAGTTGCGAATCTGCGAGCCGAAGGAGATGTCGCGTTTGCTTTCCGCCAGTTTGTTGGTTTCGGCCTTCTTCTTCTCCATCTCCAGTTCGTACAGCCGCGATTTCAGCACGCGCATCGCGACATCACGGTTCTGATGCTGCGAGCGCTGATTCTGGCACGTCACCACGATCCCGGTGGGGATGTGCGTGATGCGCACCGCCGAATCAGTCGTGTTGATGTGCTGGCCGCCCGCGCCCGTCGAGCGGTAGGTGTCCACGCGGAGATCCTTGTCGAGGACTTCGATCTCGATGTCCTCGTCGAATTCCGGGTGAACGAAGACGGAAGCGAAACTGGTCTCGCGGCTGCCGCCGGAATTGAAAGGCGAGATGCGTACCAGCCGATGCACCCCGGATTCGCCTGCGAGCAAGCCGTAAGCGTAATCGCCCTCGACGCGGAATGAAGCCGACTTGATGCCCGCCTCTTCGCCCTGCTGGTAATCGTACATTTCGTATTTGAAGCCCTGCCGCTCGCACCACCGCAGGTACATTCTGAGCAGCATTTCAGCCCAGTCCTGCGCGTCGGTTCCGCCCGCCCCGGCGTTGATGTCCACGAAGGCGTTGCGCGCGTCATTATCGCCGCCGAGCAGCATGGCGGTCTCGCTCTCTTCGACCTGCTTCGCGAGTTGCTGGAGCGTCTCGCGCAACTCCGCCGCCGAAGAGTCATCCTCAGCCGCGAATTCAAACAACACGCCGATGTCATCGAGCATCCGCGCCTGATTTTCAGCTGTGTTGATGGCCCGTTCGACGCGCGCGCGCTGCTGCAGAACCTTCTGCGCCGCCGTCTGATCGTTCCAGAAGTCGGGCGCCGAAGCCCGATCCTCGAGTTTCTGTAACTCTGCTCTTTTAGCATCTACGTCAAAGAAACCTCCGCAATTCGGCGACGCGGCGTTTCAAGTCTTCATACTGCTCACGCAGTTCCTGTATGGCCATTGTGTCAATCATTAGTGAACTCCTCGGAATGGTGTTGCTGTTTTGCGGGCTTAGATTATCACAAACCTTCCCGGAAGTGACTACGCGGCCTCGGTGTATTCACCAAACACTTTGCGCATCTGGTCCGAAATTTCTCCCAGCGTCGCACAGGCTTCGACCGCCACAATGATACGCGGCATCAGGTTTTCGCCCGAACGTGCGGCTTTCTCCACCTCATTAAGCGCAGCCTTTGCCGCCGACTGGTTGCGTTCGGCGCGCACCTTCCTGACGCGCTCCTTCTGTGCCTCTTCGCCCGCCGGATCAATGCGCAGCGTCGGGATCGGCGTTTCCTCTTTAATCTGAAACCTGTTCACGCCGACAACGACCTCAGTCCCGGCCTCGACGGCCCTCTGGTAATCGTAAGCCGCGCGCTCGATTTCGCGCTGCACCCAGCCCGCTTCGATGGCCGCGAGCATCCCCCCCATCTCGTCAATCCTCCGGATGTATGCCGCCGCGCGCCCTTCAATCTCATTAGTCAGATACTCAATCGCGTAAGAACCAGCGAGCGGGTCAGCCGTATCGGCGACGCCGGATTCATGGGCGATCACCTGCTGGGTTCTGAGCGCGATGCGCGCGGCTTCCTCCGTCGGCAGACTCAGCGCCTCATCCATCCCGTTCGTGTGCAGCGACTGAGTGCCACCCAGCACCGCCGCCAGAGCCTGAATCGTCGTGCGGATCACGTTCACTTCCGGCTGCTGTGCGGTGAGCGTCGAGCCGGCGGTCTGCGTGTGAAATCGCAGCATCATTGACTTCGGGTCCTTTGCGCCGAAGCGATCCTTCATAATCCGCGCCCACAGCCGGCGCGCGGCGCGGTATTTCGCGACCTCTTCCAGAAAGTTGTTGTGCCCGTTAAAAAAGAACGCGAGCCGCGGCGCGAAGTCGTCAACCTGCAACCCGGCATCAATCGCTGCCTGCACATAACAAATCCCGTCGGCCAGCGTGAAGGCGACTTCCTGCACCGCCGTCGAACCGGCCTCGCGGATGTGGTAGCCCGAAATCGAAATCGTGTTCCAGTTCGGCACTTCCCGCGCGCAGTACGAGAAAATATCAGTGATGATCCGCAGGCTGGGCTTCGGTGGATAGATGTAAGTGCCGCGCGCGATGTATTCCTTGAGGATGTCGTTCTGTATCGTGCCGTTGAGTTTGTCCGGCGCGACGCCCTGCTTTCTGCCGACGGCGATGTAGAGCGCGAGTAGTATGGCCGCCGTCGCGTTGATCGTCATCGAAGTCGAGACCTTGTCGAGCGGGATGCCGTCAAAGAGCGTCTCCATATCCGCGAGCGAATCAATCGCCACGCCGACCTTGCCGACCTCGCCCACAGCCAGCTCGTGGTCGCTGTCGTAACCGATCTGCGTCGGCAGGTCGAAGGCGACCGACAAACCCGTCGTGCCATGACCCAGCAGGTACTTGTAGCGCTTGTTCGACTCTGCCGCCGTCGAAAACCCCGCGTATTGCCGCATCGTCCAGAGCCGCCCGCGGTACATCGTCTCGTAAACGCCGCGCGTGAACGGGTACTGGCCCGGCTCGCCGAGGTCGCGCTCGACGTCAAGCTCGGCGTCTTCCGGCCTGAAGTGGTTTTTCAGCTCGATGTCTGATGAAGTGGTGAAACGCTCCCTGCGCTCTTTCGCCTTTGGTGTACTCATAGATTTATCCCCGCCGATGGCGACCGGATTCTAACACGCTCCTGCAACGCCGCCGAAGGCATTGCCGACGGTCGGGTAAAGTCGGCTATAATGTTTGCGCCTGCTCTGAATCTCTGTCTGAATAATTCCGGCGTCAATCAACTTCGATTTCTCAAAAGGTCTGAGGTTTGGACGAGTATCTGCAAAAACTGATTCAGGAACTGGGCGAGGCGATCAACAGTTCCATTGACGAATCAGAGTCCGTCAACAACCTGCTCGAACGCATCCGCGCGACTGGCAACGATGTTTTCCTGGTGCTGGAAGCGACCATCGCTTTCAAGGAAAAGCCTGCGGTGAATGAAGAAGAGTCGCCTTCGTTCAGCGACATCCCGCCCGAGCAGCGATTCGCTGACATCAGTCACGAAGACAGGCAGTTTCTGAGAAGTCTGAACATCAAGTTTGATGGCGATCAGTGAGGCAGCAGAATGTTTCTGGTATCTCGAAAAGCCATTCTGATCGCAGGCATCTTTTGTTTGATTCTGTTTGCGCTGGCTTTCTCTCCACCAGTTCGGCCATACATAAAGAACAGATTCTTACCTGTGCCGCTGGGAACGTATTCTTTCAGGATGTATAACTCTCAGGCAGTCAGGGTGGCAGATGGAGAGTTGACTATACTTGAACGTGAGACCGCACAGATGATCAGCTATGAAAGACTACTTTGCCACTTGCGATGGCGAGGTTTTGAGCGCGACAAGGGGCAAACAACTATGGGATCAGAAGAGTGGAAGTTTGATTTCACAGGGATCTTGGAAAACGGAAAGGTAAAATTCAATCTCAATCCTGACTCGTTCGATAGTAACGATATCCTCGAAGGAGAATTTGAAGGCAGTTCAATTCGTGGTAAATGGTTTCATAGTGGCTGGGCAAGCTACAATCCCCAAGGAACATTCGAGGCTGTAAGAAAATAGCAGTTGTATTCCTGCACATCATCTCTCATAGATCAGGAGCAGATTTATGAACAGCATCACGATCAATGCCGTCCCCATCCTCATCGGCGTGCTGTGCATTTACGCCATCGCTTATCGCTACTACAGCGCATTCATCGCCGCGAAAGTTCTGGCCCTCGATGACAAGCGCACCACCCCGGCGCACAAATACAACGACGGGCAGAATTATCTGCCGACCAACAAATACGTTCTGTGGGGGCACCATTTCGCGGCTATCAGCGGGCCGGGGCCACTGATCGGGCCGGTGCTGGCGGCGCAGTTCGGGTTCCTGCCGGGGCTGCTCTGGCTCGTCATCGGCGTGACGCTCGCCGGGGCGGTTCACGATTTCGTCGTGCTGGCGGCTTCGGTGCGGAGCGGCGGCAAGTCGCTGGCGGAGATCGCGCGGCGCGAAATTGACCGGCTGACCGGCGTGGTCGCGACCGTGGCGATCCTGATCATCCTGATCGTAGCGCTCGCCGGAGTGGGCCTTGCCGTCGTCAACGCGCTCGCCGAAAGCCCGTGGGGGATGTTCACGATTGCGATGACGATTCCGATTGCGCTGCTGATGGGGATGTATATGTACCGCTGGCGCGCCGGGAATCATCGCGCGATTACTGAAGCCACGGTTGCCGGAGTCATTCTGCTGATCCTCGCCGTCATTTTTGGCAAGGTGGTTCAGGATTCTTCCTATGCCGGCTACTTCAGGTTCGGCAAGAACGGGATCACGCTGGCGGTCGCGATTTACGGTTTCGTCGCCTCGGTGCTGCCCGTGTGGCTGTTGCTCGCGCCGCGCGATTACCTGAGTTCGTATATGAAGATCGGCTCGATAGCGTTTCTCGCCATCGGTATCTTCGCGGTGATGCCAACGCTCAAGATGCCCGCGACGACGCCGTTCACGGGCGGCGGCGGGCCGATCATTCCGGGCAAGGTCTTCCCGTTCGTCTTCATCACGATTGCCTGCGGCGCGATCTCGGGCTTTCACTCGCTGGTGAGTTCGGGCACGACCCCGAAGATGCTTGACCGGGAGACACACGCGCGGGCGATTGGCTATGGCGCGATGTTGTGCGAATCAATCGTCGGCGTGATGGCATTGATTTGCGCCTCTTCGATGTTCCCGCACGACTATTTCCAGATCAACATCCCGGTTGACAGGTTTGCGAGGTTCGACGGGCTGCTGCAATCAATGGGCTTCACCGACTCGAATCTGGCGGCGCTGACTACGGCGGTGGGCGAAGAGAGGCTCGCGGGCCGCACAGGCGGCGCGGTCAGTCTGGCAGTCGGGATGGCGCAGATTTTTTCCAGCATCCCGGGGATGAGGGCGCTGATGAGTTACTGGTATCACTTCGCGATTATGTTCGAAGCGCTCTTCATCCTGACGACGGTTGACGCGGGGACCCGCGTCGCGCGCTTTATGTTTCAGGAGATCCTTGGCGTGATTCACAAGCCATTCGCCCGCAGCAACTCGATTCCGGCCGGCGTCATTGCCAGCCTGCTCGCGGTTATTCCCTGGGCTTACATGATCTGGACGGGTTCGATTGACACGATCTGGCCGCTGTTCGGCATGGCGAATCAGATGCTGGCGTGCGTCGCGCTGGCGGTCTCGACGACGTGGCTCATCAACACCGGCAGAGTGAAATACGCCTGGGTGACGATGACGCCGCTCGCCTTCATCAGCGTGATCGAGCTGACCGCGGGCTGGATGAACATCTCGAGCAATTACCTGCCGATGACGCAGGACCCGGCGCGCGCCTTCAACGGCTGGATGAACATCACGATTGTCCTGACGCTGATGGTCGGGCTGGTGATCGTCATCCTTGGCTCGGCCTACAAGTGGTATCGCGTGGCGATCAAGGGCGAGCCGCACAAGCCGATTATGGCCGAGCCTCTGACGGCCGGAGATTGAAATCAGAAAAAATCCATCTCGTGAAGCACCATCACGAAAGCACACCAATCAGGAGAAAAACCATGCCCTCTCATCGTCTGACAAAACTGCTGGTATTACTCGTTACCCTCAGTCTGACTCTCAGCGCGGTTCCCGCGCAGAACGGCCGGAGCAATAAAAACACGGTGCAGGCCGAAGACCTGCAAAAGTGGCTGACGTATCTGGCTTCGGATGAACTCGAAGGGCGCGCCACCTTCTCGGAAGGTCTGGGGCTGGCCGCCGCCTACATCGCCGAGCAGTTGCGCGGCTGGGGCGTCAAACCCGGCGGCGATAATGGTTCTTACTTTCAGCGTGTGCGCGTGCTGGGAGTTAAAACCACGAACCGCTCGACGCTCACTGTTGAAGTGAATGGAAACACGCGGACGTTCAAGGACGGCGAGGGCATCACCTTCCCGAAAAATGTCGGCGGCAAGCGCAGCGTCACCGCGGATCAGGTCGAATTTATGGGCTACGGTCTGGACGCGCCGCTCGCCAATCACAACGATTACGCCGGCAAGGACGTGAAGGGCAAAGCCGTCGTTTACCTCGGCAGCACCGGGCCGAAGGGACTCGGCCAACAGTTCCGCCGCGCGCTCGGCGGGCGTAACCGCTACGCCACCGATCAACGTCAGGCCGTCGCCAGCATCGGCCCCGCCGGGGGCGGATTCGGCGGGCGGCAGGGAGGCGGTGGCGGCGCGGGAGCCGGTGGACGCGCCGGCGTTGAGCAGGGTGACTTCACCACCGTGCAGCGCCTCGACAATCCGCTGCCGCCGGCGGTGACCGCACAGGATGAGTTCTTTGAATTCCTCTTCAGCAACGCCGACGTCAAATACGCCGAGTTGAAAGACAAGGCCGCGAAGCAGGAGCCGCTACCCTCTTTCACGCTCAAGGGCGTGAAGCTCACCTTCAACCTCGACGCCGATTATCAGGTCGTCCGCACGCAATTCACGCGCAATGTCGTCGGCGTGGTCGAAGGGACTGACCCGCAGCTGAAAGACACATACGTGACCTTCGGCGCGCATTACGATCACGTCGGCTATGCCGAAGGCGAGGTCGTGCAGGGTGCGAACGGGCCGCAGCGTCAGGGTGCGGTCGGGCGCGTCAAGCCAGGCGCGATTGATGACCGCATCTGGAACGGCGCGGATGACGACGGCTCGGGGACGGTCACGCTGCTCGGCATCGCCAAAGCCTTCGCCACCGGGCCGAAGCCGAAGCGCTCGGTCGCCTTCATCTGGCACGCGGGCGAAGAGCGCGGGCTGCTGGGGTCGCGCTACAACGCCGACTATCCGGCCATCGCCATCGAAAAGACCGTCGCCAATCTGAACATGGATATGGTCGGGCGCAACCGTGATGATAAGGCTGACGAAGAGAACACGGTCTATCTGGTCGGCTCAGACCGCATCAGCACCGAGTTACATAACATCACGATGGACGCCAACGCGAGCCTCGGGCGCCCGCTCAAACTCGATTTCGAGATGAATGACCCGACCGATCTGGAACAGGTCTACTACCGCAGCGATCATTACAGCTACGCGGCCAAGGGCATTCCCATTGTCTTCTTCACGACGGGCCTGCACCCCGACTACCACGTCAACACCGACAGCGTCGAGAAGATCAACTTCGAGAAGATGGCGCGCATCGGGCAACTGGTCTACGAGGCCGGGCGCCGCGTGGCCAATCTCGATCATGCCCCGGCGCGCGACAACAAAGGGCCGCGCGTGGGCAAAGGCAGCAACGGGAAGATCGTCGGGTAAGCTGAGTCATATTATTGTGCAAAGCCATGGACCGGCGTGAATTCAACCTGTCTCTGCTGTGCGCGGTCGGCGCCGCCGCATTGCCGCTGCCGCAGTCACAGCTCCGCGTCAACGGCGCGCGCGTGAGCGAGCATCTGCGCGCGCTCGCGGAGTTCGGCAAAAATCCGCAGGGCGGCGTCAGCCGCGTCGCTTACAGCGAAGCCGACCTGAAGGGGCGCGAATACGCGACGGGGCTGATGCGCGCGGCGTGGCTGGATGTGAGCATTGACGCGGCGGGCAATCTGGTCGGCCGGCGTGCCGGCAGCGACTCGACTCTGCCGCCGCTCGTCATCGGGTCGCACATTGACTCGGTGCCGGAAGGCGGCAATTACGACGGCGACGGCGGCTCGATGGGGGCGATTGAAGTGGCGCAGACGCTCGCGGAAAACAACGTCACGCTGCGCCACCCGCTCGAAGTCATCATCTTCGCCAACGAGGAAGGCGGGACCATCGGCAGTCACGCCATCGCCGCCGGGCTGACTGAAAAACAGCTCGGCCTCGTCACGAACAGCGGCAAGACCATTCGCGACGGCATCCGCTTCATTGGCGGCGACCCCGACAAACTTGCCGGCGCGCGCCGCAAGCGCGGCGACATCGCCGCGTACGTTGAGCTGCACATCGAGCAGGGCGGCATCCTGCATGCCGAGAAGATCAACATCGGTGTGGTCGAAGGTATCGTCGGCATCAACTGGTGGGACGTGATGGTCGAGGGATTCGCCAACCACGCGGGCACGACGCCGATGAACCGGCGCCGCGACGCGCTGCTGGCGGCGGCGAAGTTTGTTGACGCCGTCAACCGCGTCGTCACCGGCATTCCGGGGCGGCAGGTCGGGACGGTCGGGAAAATTCAGGCGCTGCCCGGCGCCTACAACGTCATCCCGGGCAGGGTACTCACGAGTCTGGAACTGCGCGACCTGGATGAAAGCAAAGTGCAGACGATGTTCCGGCAGATTCAGGCCGAGGTGCAGAAGATCGAGCAGGCCACCGGCACGAAGTTCGACTTCCGGCAGACGAACGCCACCCCGCCGGCGCCGACCGACGCGAGCGTGCGCCGCGTGATTGATGAAACGGCCCGGCAGCTCGGTCTGACGACGAAGCTGATGCCGAGTGGAGCGGGCCACGACGCGCAGGAGATGTCACTGCTCGGGCCCGTCGGGATGATCTTCATTCCGAGTGTGGATGGCATCAGCCATTCGCCGCGCGAGTTTTCACACCCCGACGATATAACCAACGGCGCAAACGTGCTGCTCCACACGCTGCTCAGGCTCGACACGATGAAGCTGGCCTGAGTCGGCTGAAGTCCTGACAACTGCGAGTTCCATAAAGAATGGGCGTCCGCAGTAAAGCGGACGCCCTTGTCATTCAAAACCTCACTTGTTCAGACGGCTCAACGCTCAGGCGCTGACGATTGCCGCCTTCTCGCTTACTGCCCGCCTCCCGGCTTCGGCGCGCTGACAGCCTTGCTTGCTGCTTTGGCGTTGCCGTTGTGGTAATTCGGATAAGCCGGGCGCTGCGTCTTCTTCGGCGGGTTTTTCTTCAGCGCGGTCATCACCACTTCGACGGCCTTTTCGAGTTGCGGGTCGCGGCCCTCGCGCCAGGCCTTCGGGTCCATCTCGACTTCGATGTCGGGCGCGACGCCGTGATTTTCGATCTCCCACTGGCCTTCGGGCGTGTAGAAAGCGAAGTGCGGCGCCGTCACTGAGCCGCCGTCAATCAGGACCGGGTAGCCGCCGATGCCGACGAGACCGCCCCACGTGCGCTTGCCGATGAGCGGGCCGACGCCGGCGCGGCGGAACAGCCAGGGCATGTAATCCCCGCCCGAACCGGCGTATTCATTGACGATCATCGCCTTCGGCCCCGGCATGGTACCGAACGGCTGGCGGAAGTCCTGACCGTCGCGCACCGCCCAGTAGCTGTTGAGCGGCTTCTTCAGATAATCAATGATGTAATCGGCCGCCTGGCCGCCGCTGTTGAAGCGCTCGTCAATCACCGCACCTTCCTTGTTGAGCTGGGCGAAGTAATAGCGGTTGAAGTTCGTGTAGCCGCCGCCGGCCGTGTCGGGCAACCAGACGTAAGCCAGTTTGCCGCCGGTCATCTGATCAACCTTGCGGCGGTTCGCTTCGATCCAGTCGAGGTTGCGCAGGCCCGCCTCGTTGGTGATCGGGACGACCGTGACTTCGCGTGAATTCGAGCCGTCCGGGTTCGGGCCGACGCGGATCACGACCTGCTTGTTGGCCGTCGCCTCAAAGAAGCTGTAGATGTTGTCGCTCGAAGTCAGATTACGTCCGTTGACTGCGAGCAGGTAATCACCGGCCTGCACGTTGACGCCCGGTTGCGTGAGCGGGGCGCGCAGTTGCGGATTCCAGTTCTCGCCGTTGTAGACCTTCGCGATACGATAGCGGCCGTTTTCGATCCTGTAATCGGCGCCGAGCAGGCCGCCCGGCACGCGCTTCGGATCGGGCACGTCGCCGCCCCCCACGTAGAGGTGGCCGATGGTCAGTTCGCCGAGCATCTCATTGAAGAGGTAATTGAGGTCGGCCCGGTGGACGAGCGATTGCAGCCAGGGCTCGTACTTCTTCGCCGTCGCCTGCAGGTCGAGGCCGTGATAATTCGGGTCGTAGAAGAAGTCGCGTTCGATGCGCCAGGTCTCGCGGTACATCTGATTCCACTCGGCGCGCGGGTCAACGTAGACCTCCATCTCGTCGGTTTTGATGCGGCCCTCGCCGGGCTTGACTGGCTGCGTCGCCGAGGCGATGAACCAGTTGTCGCCCTGGCGGAAGAGCATCTTCTCGCCATTGGCCGAAAGCTCGAAGCCGCGGATCCCTTCGAGTACCTTATCGAATTTGCGCTTTTCGAGGTCGAATTTGTGCAGCACTGCGCCCTGCGTCCCGGGCGCGTTCGGAAACTCGATGACGAAGAGCGTGTTTGCCTTGCCCGCACCCAGCCCGACGAAGTTGCGCGCCGGGATCGGCAGCGCCAGAACGCGCTGGCCGATCTGGTCAAAATCAATCACGACTTTCGGCGGCTCTTTCTTATCGCCGGGTCTGCCGGCGGCAGTGGCCGTCTCCGCCTTCTTCTCGCCTTCGGCAGGCTTGTCGCCCGACTTCGGCTCGTCCTTCTTCTCTTCGGCCACCTTCTCCTCGTCGCTTTCAGGCGCGAGCGGCGAGGGGTCGGTCTTCTTCAGCACGCAGACGTAAACGCTGCGCGTTGGGCGGTGCGGGTAACTTGACATGTCGAAGCCGAAGACGGCGGGGCCGATGTCTGTGCTGGCGGTGAAATACAGGTATTTCCCGTTCTTGTCGAACGTGGCATGGCCCGCGTCGCTGAGCCCGTCGGTCACCTGACTGATCTTTTTGTCTTCGAGCGAGTAGACGAAGACCGCGCTGTACCAGGACTCAAGCGGTTTTGTGTAGGCGATCCAGCGGCTGTCGGGCGACCAGCTCTGGTTGAATCCCGCGCCCCGGGGTGAGGTGTCAACCTTGACGGGCGTGCCCTTTTCAATCTCCACGTACCAGAGGTTCAGCCTCTTGTCGGTGAAGGCGATCTTTTTGCTGTCGGGCGACCAGGTCGGCGAGTAATAGAACGACGGATCGAGCGCGATCTTCTTCACTTCGCCCATCCCGTTCTGCTGGCGCAGGTGCAGGGCGTATTCGCCCGACTCGTCGGAGAAGTAGGCGATCCATTTGCCGTCGGGCGACCATGCCGGGTTGCGTTCGGCGACGCCCGGAGTGTTGGTCAGGTTGCGGACGTCGCCTTTCTCCGCGGGCACGGTCAGAATCTCACCGCGCGCTTCAAACAGTGCGCGGGCGCCGGTCGGAGAAATCCCCACGTTCAGGACGCGGTTGCCGACCTTTTCATACTTCGGACGCACCGCCAGGATGTCCGCATTGATCGTGACGTTGATTTTGTTCGTCCGGCCCGACTTCAGGTCATACAGATTCAGCGCGCCGAACTGTTCGTAGACGATTGCGTCCGGCCCCGCCGAGGCCGATTTGATGTCGAGCCCTTCGTTGCGGATGAGCTGCGTGACCTTCTTCGTGGCCGGGTCGTAAGCGAAGAGCGTAATGGGGCCGTTGCGGTCGGAGAGGAAATAAACCTTCTTATCAACCCACATCGGATTGAAGTCGTTTGAATTCTCACGCGGAATTTTCTCAATGCTCGAATCGCTCAGATTCGCGAGCCAGATCGGCGTCGTCATGCCGCCCCGGTAACGCTTCCAGGCGTTGAAGGCGCGCGGGATGGGCACGTAAGCCAGATGCGAGGCGTCGGGCGAATACGAGCCTTCGTAACCCATCGGCAGCGGCACTTCGGTCGGGAAGACGCCGTCAACCGGGATCGTGAAGAGTCGGGCGAAGCGCTGCGAATAGCTGTCGCGCCCCGAGACGAACAGCACCTGTTTGCCGTCCGGCGTCCACCCCAGCAGCCGGTCAGCGTCCGGGTGATACGTCAGCCGCTTCGGCACGCCGCCCGCCGCGGGCACGACGTAAACATCCACGTTGCCGTCATACTCACCCGTGAAGGCGACCATCGTGCCGTCGGGCGAAAACAACGGTGTGGCTTCAGTCCCGACGCCATTAGTCAGACGGCTGGCCTCGCCGCCCTCGCGCGGGACGGTCCACAGGTCACCGGCGTAGCTGAAGACGATCTGTGTTTTGCTGAGCGTCGGATTACGCAGCAGCAGATGATTGCCCGACTGCCCGAAGCAAAGGCCCGTGGCAGTGATCAGAAAGGAGAGGATCAGGATTGCGTTTTTCATTACTGTGTCTCCATGGGGGAGATGTGCGACAGACTTTCCAGTGTGTCGCACATCCGCGAGTTTAATTCTGGCTCTTTGCCGTGCGTCCGTTGTAGTAATTCGGATACGGCGGTTTCCGATAAGTCGGCGGCGGATTCTTCTTGAGAGCTTCCATCGCCACTTCGACGGCCTTTTCGAGCTGCGGGTCGCGGCCCTGTCGCCACGCCGCCGGGTCGAAATCAACTTCGACATCGGGCGGGGTGCCGCGATTCTCGACATCCCACTCGCCCTGCAGGTTGTAGAAGGCGACGCGCGGCGCCGTGACGGCCCCGCCGTCAATCAGCTGCGGGTAATCGTAAATGCCGACCAGCCCGCCCCACGTGCGTTTGCCGACCAGTGTGCCGACGCCCGCCTTGCGGAACAGCCAGGGCATCAGGTCGCCGCCCGAGCCCGCGTATTCGTTGATGATCATGACCTTCGGGCCGTAGATCGAGGCCGACGGCGTCGAGAAGTCTTCGCCCTCGCGCGTCGCCCAGCGGTTGAGCAGCGGGCGGCGCATGTAATCAATGATGTAATCGGCCGCCGTGCCGCCGCCGTTGAAGCGCTCGTCAATCACCGCGCCGTCGCGGTCAATTTGTGAGAAGTAGTAGCGGTTGAAATTCGTGTAGCCCCCGCCCGCCGTATCGGGCAGGTAAACATAAGCGAGTTTCCCCCCGCTCAGCTGATCAACCTTGCGGCGGTTGTCTTCGATCCACGCGAGGTTGCGCAGGCCCTGCTCATTGGCCACTGGCACGACGGTCATTTCGCGCGAATTCGAGCCGTCGGGGTTCGGGCCGACTTTGATCAGGACTGACTTGCCCGCCTTACTCTCAAAGAAGCTGTAGACGTTGTCCGAGGCGCGGACTTCGCGGCCACCGACGGCGAGCAGGTAATCGCCGACGCGCACGTCAACGCCGGGCTGCGTGAGCGGCGCGCGCAGCTGCGGGTTCCAGTTCTCGCCGTTGTAAATCTTCGCGAAGCGGTAACGCCCGTTCTCGACCTTGTAATCCGCGCCGAGCAGCCCGGTCGCGATGAAATTAGGCTGCGGCGCATCACCACCGCCCGAGTTGTGGTGCCCGACCGACATGTTGCCGAGCATCTCGCGGAAGAGGTAATTCAGGTCCTCGCGGTGCGCGACGTTGGAGAGATAAGCCTCGTACTTCTTCTTCGTCGCCTCGTAATCGAGGCCGTGCAGGCCGGGGTCGTAGAAAAAGTCGCGCTGGATGCGCCAGACTTCGTTGTACATCTGCTTCCACTCGGCCTTCGGATCAACCCAGACTTCCATCTCGCCGAGGTTGAGGACGCCCTCGCCGGGCTTCATCGGCTGCATCGTCGGCGCGATGGTGAAGCGCTGCGCGGGGCCGGCGCCCTGGCCGAACAGCATCTTCTCGCCGTTGGCCGAGAGCGCGAAGGCGGTGACGCCTTCCATCACTTTGTCGAACTTCTTTTTCTCCAGATCGAATTTGTGCAGCGTCGTGCCCGGAGGCCCGCCCGCGCCGGTCTGCGGCACGGCCTCGACGATGAAGAGGGTGCCCGATTTCCCGGCCTCCACGCCGACAAAATTGCGCGCCGGAATCGGCAGCGCGAGGATGCGCTGGCCGATCTGGTCAAAATCAATCGTGACAACGACCGGTTCTTTCTTCGGCGGCCCCTTCGGCGCATCGTCCTTCTTCTCTTCGACCACCTTCTCCTCATCGCTTTCGGGCGCGAGCGGCGAAGGGTCGCTCTTCTTCAGTACGACCACGTAAATGCTGCGCGTGATCTGATGCGGGAAGCTCGACATGTCCAGCCAGCCGGTCGTCGGGCCGGAATTGGTGCTGGCGGCGAAGTACAGATACTTGCCGTTCCGGTCGAACCTGGCGAAACGCGCGTCGCTTAATCCGTCAGTGATCTGCGTCGCCTTGCCCGCTTCGACTGAATACACAAACACCGCGCACATGCGGTTCTTCAACTGCTTCGTGTAAGCGACCCATTTGTTGTCGGGCGACCACGCAGGGTCCATCACGCGGAAGGGATTCTCATAAGTGTTAGTGTCAATTTTGACGGGCGCGCCCTTTTCGATGTCCACGTACCAGAGATTCAGCCGCTTGTCGGTGAAGGCGATCTTTTTGCTGTCCGGCGACCAGGTCGGCGAATAGAAATATGAAGAAGGGTTCCCAAGGCTGATCTTTTTCACTTCGCCCATCCCGCTCTGCTCGCGCAGGTGCAGGGCGTATTCGCCCGACTCGTCGGAAAAGTAAGCGATCCATTTGCCGTCGGGCGACCATGCGGGGTCGCGATCCGCCACGCCCGGCGAGTTGGTCAGGTTGCGCGCGTTACCTTTCTCGGCGGGCACGGTCAGGATTTCGCCCCGCGCTTCAAATAACGCTCGCGCGCCGGTCGGCGAAAGGGCGACGTTGTTGATGCGGGTGGCAACTCTTTCAAAATGGGGGCGCACCGAAGGCAGGTCACCATTAATAGTGATGCTGACCCGTTTAGACTGGCCCGATTTCAAATCGTAAAGTCTGATCTCGCCAAACTGCTCGTAGACAATCGCGCCCGGCCCCGCCGACGCCGACTTGATGTCGAGGCCGTCATGGTTGATTGCCGGCGTGACCTTCTTCGTTTTCGTGTCGTAAGCGTAGAGCGTGAAGTGTCCGCCGCGATCAGACAGGAAGTAAACTTTGTCGCCGACCCAGAGCGGGTTGAAGTCGTTGGCATTGTCGTGCGGGATTTCGACGACGCTCGAATCGCTCAGATTCGCGAGCCAGATTTTGTTCACCTGCCCGCCGCGATAGTTCTTCCATTGCGTGAAAGCCGGAGCGAGCGGCGTGTAGGCGAGCCTTGACCCGTCGGGCGAATAAGTGCCCTCGTGAGCCATCGGCAGCGGCACTTCGGTTTCAAACCCGCCTTCCACCGGGATCGTGAAGAAACGCTGGAAGCGCGAATAGCTCGTGCGCCCCGAACGGAAAAGAATGTTCCTGCCGTCCGGCGTCCACGCGACCGCTACGTCAGGCCCCGGGTGATAAGTCAGGCGCCGCGGCACGCCGCCCGAGGCCGGGACGACGAAGACATCGGTGTTGCCATCATACTGCCCGGTGAAAGCGATCTGCGTCCCGTCCGGCGAAAAGATCGGCAGGGTTTCATTGCCGACCCCGGTCGTCAGCCGTGTCGCTTCGCCGCCCTCGCGGCTGACGACCCACAGGTCGCCGGCGAAATTGAAAGCGATCTGAGTTTTGCTGAGAGTCGGTCGTTGCATCAGCAGCGACTTGTCCTGCGCCAGGGAGATGCTGGTGACAATGAGCAGTATTACAAAGATCAGGATTACTTTTTTCATCACGATAACCTCCTGATAAAATGCCCGGCAGACCGCGGTCTGCCGGCGCGGTCTTTATCTGTTTGCAGTGCGCCCGTTGTGATAGTTCGGATAGGGCGGAAGTTTGTATTGCGGGCGCGGATTCTTCTTCAATTCTTCCATCAGATACTCGACAGCCTTTTCGAGCTGCGGGTCGCGGCCCTGACGCCATGCGGCGGGGTCGAACTCGACTTCAATGTCCGCCGGGACACCGACATTCTCGACCTCCCACTCGCCGTTGAGGCCGTAGATCGCCGCGTCGGGCGCGGTGACAAAGCCACCGTCCATCAGCTGCGGGGCCGGGAAGGAGGCAATCAGCCCGCCCCACGTGCGCTTGCCGATGGTCGGGCCGATCTTCATCTTGCGGAAATACCAGGGCATCGCGTCGCCGCCCGAGCCGGCCAGTTCGTTGACGAGCATCACCTTCGGCCCGTAGATCGCGCCCGCCGGGACCGGCACGTCCAGACTGCCCTCGCGGTAGTGGATGAAGCTGAGCAACTGGCGGCTGAGGTGCTGAACCACATAATCGGCGAGCAGGCCGCCGCCGTTGAAGCGTTCATCCATCACCGCGCCTTCCCGGTTCGTCTGCGCGAAAAAGTAGCGGTTGAAGCTCGTGTAGCCGCCGTTGGCCGTGTCGGGCATGTAAACGTAGGCGAGCCTGCCGCCGCTCAGCTGATCAACCTTGCGGCGGTTGCCTTCGATCCACGCCAGGTTGCGCAACGCATTTTCGCTCGCGACCGGCACGACCGTGACTTCGCGCGAATTCGAGCCGTCGGGATTCGGGCCGACTTTGATCACCACCTGCTTGCCCGCCCTGCTTTCAAAGAAGCTGTAGACTTCGTCGTTCGCGGTCAGTTCGCGACCACCCACGGCCAGCAGGTATTCGCCCGCTTTGACGTTGACGCCGGGCTGCGTGAGTGGCGCGCGCAGCTGCGGGTTCCAGTTCTCGCCGCTGTAGACCTTCGCGAAGCGGTAGCGCCCGTTCTCGATCCTGTAATCGCAACCGAGCAACCCGCCGGGCACGAAATTCGGGCGCGGCACATCGCCGCCGCGGATGAACATGTGCCCGACCGTCAGCTGATTCAGCATCTCGGTGAAGAGGTAATTCAGATCGCTGCGGTGCGCGACGGCGGCGAGATAAGGCTCGTACATCTTCTCGGCGGCCTTCAGATCGAGCCCGTGCGCGTTCGGGTCGTAGAAGAAGTCGCGCTCGCCGCGCCAGACTTCCTTGTACATCTGCTTCCATTCGACGCGCGGGTCAATCCAGACTTCCATCTCGGCCGTCTTGAGCATATTCGGCGCGCCCGGTGAGCCCGGCGGCGCCGGCGTGCCGAGCGTCGCGGCGCTGGCAACCATCCAGTTCACGGGCCCCTGCCGGTAGAGGACCTTTTCGCCGTTCGCGGAGATCGTGAACGAGGTGACGCCTTCGAGTACCTTGTCGAGTTTGCGCTTTTCGAGGTCGAATTTGTGGACGATCAGTGTGGTCGGCCCGAAGCTGTCAACCGCGACCGGCGGGGCTTCGACGACGTAGATCGTGTTGGCTTTGCCCGCGTGCAGGCTGACGAGGTTGCGCGCCGGGATCGGCAGGGCAATGATGCGCTGGTCAATGCCTTCGAGGTCAATGCGGACGGGATCAGGTTCCTTCTTCGCAGGCCGCGCCCCGGCGGCGGCTTGTGCGCCTTCAGCTTTCTTCTCGCCTTCCTTCGCCCCGTCGCCCTGTCCCCCTGTCGCCGTGTCCTTCTTCTCTTCGGCCACCTTCTCCTCATCGCTTTCGGGCGCGAGCGGCGAGGGGATGTCGTTACGCAGCACGACCGCGTAGACGCTGCGCGTTGACTGGTGCGCGATGCCCGACAGATCGGCAAAGCTGATCGCCGGCCCGAGGTTCGTGCTGGCGGTGAAGTAAAGATGCTTACCGCTCTTGTCGAAGGCCGGGTAGCGCGCGTCGCTCAGGCCGTCGGTGATCTGACTCGCCTTGCCCGCTTCGAGCGAATAGACGAAGACCGCGCGCAGCAGGTTCGGCAGCTGCTTCGTGTAGGCGATCCAGCGGCTGTCGGGCGACCAGCTCGGGGCCAGCACTCCGTCGCTCGATCCGATCAGGTTCTGGTCAACTTTGACCGGCGTCCCCTTGTCGAGTTCGACGTACCAGAGGTTCACCCGCTTGTCGCGGTACGCGATCTTTTTGCCGTCGGGCGACCATGTGGGCGAATAATAGAACGACGGCGGGTTGCCAAGGCTGAGTTTCTTCACCTCGCCCTCGCCCGTCTGATTGCGGATGTGCAGCGCGTATTCGCCGGATTCGTCGGAGAAGTACGCGATCCATTTGCCGTCGGGCGACCACGCCGGGTCGCGCTCCATCACGCCGGCTGTGCTGGTCAGGTTGCGCGGGTCGCCCTTCTCGGCGGGCACGGTGATGATCTCTCCGCGTGCTTCAAAAACCGCGCGGGCTCCGGTCGGCGAAAGGCGCGCATTCGCGATGCGGTTGCCGACCATCTCATAACGCGGGCGCACCCCGGCCTGATCGGCGTTGACACGGATCTCCACCTTCTGCGCCTTCCTGGACTTGAGGTCGTAGAGGTGGATCGTGCCGAACTGCTCGTAAGCGATTACGCCCGGTCCCGCCGAAGCCGACTTGATGTCGAGGCCGTCGTTGCTGATGACCTGCTCGACCTTCTTCGATTTCGTGTCGAAGGCGAAAAGCGAGACGGCCCCGCTCGGGCTGTTGCGGTCGGAGAGGAAGTAGATTTTATCGCCGACCCACATCGGGGATTTGTCGGTGGAATTATCGCGCGGGAGTTTTTCGATTGAGGAGTCGGAGAGCTTCGCGATCCAGATCACGTCCCGCTGGCCGCCGTGATAGCGCTTCCAGTCGGGCTGCCATTGCGTCAGCGGTTCATAGGCGAGGTATGCGCCGTCGGGCGAGTACGAACCGCGCTCGGCCATCGGCAGCGGCACCTCTTCGGGGAACCCGCCGTCGGTGCCGACGGTGAACAGGCGCGGGAAGAATGAATAACTGTTGCGCCCGGAACTGAAGAGAATCCGCTTCCCGTCATTCGTCCAGCCGACGGCGATGTCGGCACCCGGGTGATACGTCAGCCGCTTCGGCACGCCGCCCGCCGCGGGCATGACGAAGACATCGGTGTTGCCGTCATATTCGCCGGTGAAAGCGATCATCTGGCCGTCCGGCGAAAAGATCGGGTCGGTTTCAGTCCCGACGCCGGTCGTCAGCCGTTTCGCGTCGCCGCCCTCGCGCGGCACGATCCACAGATCACCGGCGTAAACGAAGACGATGTGGGTGCGGTTGACGGTCGGCTTTTGCAGCAGCGTGGCTTGGGCGGTCGCGGACTGGCCAAAGCATACGCTGGCCACGGCAAAAGCCAGAAGCAGCGACAAGGCGGCTTTTCTCATAAATTAACTCCTGATTCTGGATACTACAGTGATGGTTGCGGTGAACTCGGAGAATGATTGGGACGGAGAATGATCTTACGTCGCCGGCCCTCGCCAGGTTCCTGATTTGCTCTCGTATTTCATTTCGCCGGCGTGATAGTGACTTTGCGGAACGAGATCTTCCCGTGATCGCCCTGGAGCATAATCGGCCCGGGCGCGCCTTCATCGCTCTCGAGCGCGCCGCCGGTGGGCCCCGGGATCTCCTCATTCTCAATCACCGTTTTGCCATTAAGGACAATCGTCACGCGGCGGCCGATTAATGTGATGTCATAGGTCTGCCACTCGCCGGGTTTGCCCGAAGCGTTGACGGTCGGTCGGATGAACCCGTAGAGGCCGCCCATGCGCAGGCTGTCGCGCACCCGGCCCAGATCGTCATTAATCTGCACCTCGTGACGCCCGCGCAGGTAGACGCCGCTGTTGCTCCCGGGGACAATGTTGAATTCGACGTGCAGCTTGAAGTCGGTGAACTTCTGTTCGCTGATCAGATCCACGCACGGGACGTTGTTGGTCATCGCGCCACTTGCGACGCTCCAGCAACTGCCTTTGGTATCGTTGCGCAGTTTCCACCCGGCCAGGTCTTTGCCGTTAAAAAGTTCGACCGATTTGCCCCACTGCGGCGGGGCGGCGCGCCTCATCTCCGGCGCGCGCACTCCGGCCCAGGCGAGAGTTTTCCCGTCCTCGCCTTCGGTCGTGCCTTCAAGTTTGTCGCCGAGGAGTCTGCCCTTGAAGACCAGGTCTTTGTCGCCTTTTTCGTATTGCACCGGGACCCTGAAATAAAGCTCGCCGTCCTTGTATTCGATCTGCGCGATGTGACGATTGCTGCCGAAGCGCCCGACGAAGCGCCCCATTATTTCAATCTCCTTGCGGAGCGTGATTTCCAGCCACGACGGGTAAGGCCCGTCAGTCCCCTGCACGGTCAGATCCCAGCGGCCCAGCACCGCGTCGGCGTAACCGGGCTTCGGCGTTTGCGCAATGGCCATGGCGGCGAGCGATGAGAGGCTGAAGACGAGCAGCAGCAGGCGCGCGAAGGTGGTGTTTCGCATCCGGAAATCTCCCTTTGAATAAAACTGAATTGCCTCGTTTGAATTGAAAGAAAAGCCGAAGAGCGATGAAGCGCCGGGCGCACCACTTGGGGGGCACCACAACACGACGCTTCGAATCCGGCCTGATGTGTTTGTAACCCGGCGCAATTGTAACAGAAACTTTCGGCTTGGGGGATGCGGCGCCGGGCCTGATCCGGCATGATTTCTTTCTCCATTCGGTCAGACTGAACACTTTGAAAAGAGTAATTGCCTAAATTCAAATCGCTATGCTAGATTGTGCCCGGTCTCGATAGCTGAACAAGCCTGCCCGGGCTGCTAATCTTTCAGCGAAAACACCCAGCCCTCACCGAACGCCCGGCGATATTCCAGCCCTTTACCTCTGAGTGTTGGTTCACATGGCTCAGATCAAAAGCTACGTTGACCTGGAAAATTATGACGAGATCACCGCGTTTGCCGGGGCGGATGCGGGTCGCGTCGTGCGCTCTTACGTGGTCACCGAGGAGGGCGGGCAGACGGCCACCAGGGTCATCACCGATCTGGCGGCCCAGCGCGGCGCGGCGCCCTCGATCCACTTTCTTTCCGGCAAACGTGGCAGCGGCAAAAGTCACCTGCTGGCCTTCCTCCGCTCGCTCGTCAGCGTGCGCTCGCTGCGCTCCGTCCTCCAGAACCCACAGTTACAGAACGCGCTCTACCAGCTGACCAACAAAACGCAGGTGACGGTCGAGCTGAGCTTCCCCGCCGGCGAGCAGCCCGCCTTTGAATCGGTGCTGCGCGGCGCGCTCGACGCCGTGCTGGTCGAAGGCGCGGCCTTTGATGACGAGCGCTGGGGGCAGGCGGTTGAGCGCGAACAGGTCTTCGAGCAGACGCTCAGCGTGCTGCCGCTCGGCGCGCAACTGATCCTGTTCATTGACAACCTCTCAGGCCGCTGGTCGAGCGCGCCCGCGGTGGTCGAAGACGACCTGAAATGGCTGAAGGTCATCCTGCGGCAATCTCACTCACTGCCGTTGCGCGCAGTCATCGCGCTCAGCGATGAAGATTGTCGGGCGCGGCTGGCCGACCATGAATTGACCGGCGACCAGCAATCAATCCTCATCCACGAAGTCTCGCCGCAGGTCCTGCGCGAGGCGGTCGCCCAAGGGGTGTTGCGGAAAAAGCCGGCCGCCGGCGAAAAGCTTTCCGGCCTCTATCACCAGGTCAGGAAGAGCCTGCCGAATTTCGCGTGGTCCGAGCGGGAGTTCATTGATTACTACCCGGTGCATCCGGCGCTGGCCACGCTCGCGCCGGTCGTCGCCGGGCATAGTCGCAGCTTTTCGCTGCCCGGTTTTGCGGCCACTGCCGTCAGTCGCGCGCTCAACCGCCCGGAGTTGTCGCTGGTCGCGACGGACGAAGTCTTCGACCGGTACGAATACGAGTTGCGCAAGGACGAATCAACCGAAGAGGCCTTCGCGCTCTACGACCGGATTATCACGGAGGCGCTCAACCTGCTCTCGGGCGAAGACCGGCTGTGGGCAAAGATGCTGGCGAAGGCGCTGACGCTTTTCCTGCTGGCCGAGACCCCGGTGGAGGTCTGCACGCTCGCCGACGCGACGCTGCTCTTTGAAGGCAGCGAGGGCACGGAAAGCGGCTACGAGCGCGCGGCGCGCATCCTCGAGCATTTTGAAAAGCTCGCCTCGAAAAGGATTTTCATTGCGGGCAAAGGGGTCGAGCGGACGTGGCATTTGCTCGCCTCGCCCGCGTCCGCGCCCGTGCCGCTCAGAGAGCAGCTGGCCGCGGCGGCGGGTGAGATCGGCGGCCGTGACCCGCGCCTGGGCGGATGGCTGATCACCGCGGGCGGCAGCGTCTTCGCCGACTGGAATCCAGACTGCGGTGATGCCGAGGGCGGGCCGGCGGAGTCGGCCTTCAGAGAGGTGGCCTGGCGGGGGACAGTGCGTCGCGGCCGGATATGTCTGGACGTGGCCGAAGCGATGGAAAAAGCCCCGGTCACGGAATCCGCCGACGATCCCCTGGATCTGGATATCAGCGCGCCAACCACCAGCAGCCAGGAGGATACAGCGACGGAGACGGGCGAAGAGTGGCGACTGCTGATCGCCCCCTTCAACTGCGGGCTGACGCCGGAATCCCCGGCCCGCACGCTGACGGGGCTGCGCTGGCACCCGGGCACGATCACTGACGAAGCCGCGCTCGAGCCGCTTCGGATGCTGGTCGCGCTGCACGAACGGACCAGTGGCGCGGCATCGCCGAATGACGATCCCGAAGAAGTCAGCCTCATCAGGGCCGAACTGCACGAGCAGGTCAGGGCACTCTTCACCGGGCTTTATCTGGAACGCGGCACTTTCGTTGATCACACGGGCGCGCGCCCGCTCTCGGCCGGCGGACGGAAGGCGTCGGAGCTGGCGGAGCTGCTCGGTCAGGAAATCTGCGCGACGCTCGACAGCTACTACCCGGATCATCCTCATTTCGCGGAACACTTCACCGGCGATCACGTCTCGGCGCTGCTCACCGGACTGTTCGCGAGCAGTTCGCCGGGCCATGAGCAGACGCGCGAGCTGGCGACAAAGTTCGCCACCCCGCTCGGGCTGGTCAGCGAATCGCGGGGCCGGCACCGCCTGAATGTCTTTAACGAGGCGGCCAACCTGCCGCCATTCATTCACGCGCTCGTGACGACGGTGGAAATGCACGCCGACGCCGAGGGGCGGGCTGACGTGCCGCTCCGGAAGGTCATGCGGCTGCTCGGCGTCGCACCCTTCGGATTGCAACCGGCGGCACAGCACCTGATCCTGGTCGCGTTCATCTCGAGCGGCGTCTACGAACTGGTGGACGAAGCTTCGGGCAGGCGGCTGACGAAATCGAATCTCTATCTCGGCTTCGAGCCCGCGCGCTTCACCACGCTCAGGCGCGTCGCCACGACCGATTACCCGCTCGACATCCTGCACACGTGGTCGAAATGTCTGACTGGTCGTCAGGACCTGCCGGCGCTGGTCTCGCCCGACGCGCGCCAGAAGGTGCGTGACACGCTCGCCGAGTGGCTCGAAGACTGGCGCGACGAGAGCCTGCAGGAACGCTTCGAGGGGGTCCCGGCGGACTTCATGACCATGATGACCTGGCACACCGTCAGCCTGAGCATCCGCCGCTACGAGCGCGTCGCCGTCATCGTCGAGAGCATCCTGGAAGACGCGCTCACGATTGAAACCGGCCTGTCGAGAATTCTCGACCTGTTCGGGCTCGACATCGCCGCGCTCGAACAGACCCGGCTGAAGATGCAGTCGCTCGCCGGCTTTCTCGTCTGGCTGCCCACATTCATCAACATCAGAAATTACCTGCTCGCGGCCGAGACCACCGGCGAACAGAAGATTGACGGCGAGTGCCGGGCGCTCACCGCGCGCCTCCGCCAGCCGCACGAACTGCTGATGCCCGAGGCGCGCGTAGAGCTGGAGCAGGCGTTCGAGGTCTTCCGCGAGGCGTACAGTAATTACTACGCGATGGCCCACGAGACCAGCGTCGGGCCGCAGGCCAACCAGGAGATGCTCGAAAGCTTTTTCGCCAGCTCCGAGTGGCAGAATTTCAAGCTGCTCATCCAACTGAAGCTCGACGGGCGCGCCTTCGAGAGCGACGCGCGCATGCTCGCGGAGCTGGTCGAAAAGACCCGCTGCGAGCTGCCGATCGCCGACATCCTGCAGCGCCAGCCGCACTGCAGCTGTTCGTTCCGCCTCAACCGCCGCCTGAATCTGGGCAGCGTCCTTGACGGATTCCGCGGCCTGACCAGATCGGCCGCGACTTATTACTGCGAAGAACTGTGGAAGCGCCGCGAGATCCTGCGCCTCGGCCTGCTCGGGCGCGAAAACGACCCGCTCGTGGCCGCCGTCAGCCACTTCCTCGCGGAATGCGGCAATGGCCGGACCGACAGCCTGACGCAGGAGGTCGCCGGCTTCATCAACGAACACCTGCCCGAAGAGCCCGTGATCGCCGTGCTGCCGGAGCTGCCGCGCTTCGAGGGCGGCAGCTTCACCCGCGAGCAGTTGCGCGAACACATCAACCGCTGGCTCGAATCCCTGCCCGAAGGGGAGGGCGTGCGCTTCCGCGTCGAGCGGGCGTGAAAGCCCGTCCGCCCGGGCCTTCGATTCCGCGGACTCCCGCCCGCCTTTCTTGCCTGCCTGATCCCGCCTGGGTTATCGTCTGCAACTCTGGTACGGCGCTGGTCAGAGTCAACTGCTGCTTCACTGCTCTCCAGCCTGATCAACATACACTGAAACCATCATAACGGACTTGCGAACCCCGGCCCTGAATCTGAAATCCGTCTCTGCCAGACGTGCGCTCACGGCGGCTGTGCTGGCGCTGTTGCCGGTGATTTATTTTTATCCGGCGATCACAGGGGACCTGCATCTTGCGCCCGGTGACGGCTGGACACAGAACTTCGGCGTGCGCGCCCTGATCGGACAGATGCTCCGCCAGGGGCAACTGCCCCTCTGGAATCCTTACATCTTCGCCGGGACGCCGCTGCTGGCCAGCATCTATCCGGGCGCCTTGTACCCGCCGAACTGGCTCTTTGCCGTTTTTCCGCCGGGCGTGGCGATGAAGATCGTCGTCATCACCACCTATCATTTGGCACTCATCGGCACTTATTTATATGCCCGACGCATCGGAATCAATCGCACCGGTGCAGTAATTTCGGGAATGGCTTTTACATTCGGCGGCTACATGCTGACTCATCTCGGCCATACTTCACGCATTGCCGCGGCGGCGTGGCTGCCGTGGATTATGCTGGCAATTGAGGGGTTGTATCAGGCCGGCTCCTGGCGGACGCGCTGGCGATGGGTCACACTCGGCGCAATCTTCGTCGCGCTGGAACTCTTCGCCGGCGAGCCGCAGATGACTTTTTATATCGTCCTCGTCGGAGGAGCTTACGGACTGCTGACTGCGACCTGGCGCGCAGTTGGTAAACAACGCTGGCATTTCGTGGCCGGCACGGGGGCGCTGGCAGTTTGTGGTCTGCTGCTTTCAATGATCCAGCTCCTGCCGGAACGCGAATTGTTGCAACAGGGAGAGCGGGCGAAGATTGGTTATGAGTATTTCTCGCTCTATTCGCTGCCACCATCCCACGTCCTCACTTTAATCTTTCCCTATTTTTTTGGCGGAGCGGCCGCCCCGCCATACAAAGTTGATTACTGGGGTGAATGGAGTCTGAGCGAGGCCTGCTGTTACGTCGGAGCGCTCACGTTGTTACTCGGTCTGGTAGCAGTATTCGGGCGAAAGCCAAAGACTGCACAGTCAGCAGCAGCTTTACCATCTGATCATTCTCAGCTCGTGATCTTCTGGGCCGGAGTCGCGCTGCTGGCATCGGTGCTTGCCTTCGGCGATTATCTGCCTTTCGGGTTGAACTATCTGCTTTATCGGATCCCTGTCTATAATCTCTTTCGAGCTTCCAATCGCCATTTACTTGAAATCACTTTTGCCTTGTCAGTTCTGGCCGGTCTTGGCCTGAGCAGCCTCAGACAAATTCCACCCGAGGAAGTACGTCGCGCCCTGTTACCAAGTACATTCCTCACCACAGTCATCGTTGTCGGCTCAGTTGTCGTCTACCATTTCTTCGGCCAGTCCCTGGCCACACTGACACCCAGACCGGCGAACGCAGGGAATCTGACTAATCCTGATCTCCTGATTCCGCTGACTGCCTTCGTCCTGAGCATCGCGCTGCTCTGGTTTTATGCGCATCAAAGAACCACCTTCAGCGGGATCCTTCTGATAGCCCTCCTGATTACAGATCTGGCTGCATTCGGCCACTCCTTTGAATGGGCAGTCGGTCCATTCAATGCTGATGCCCGGCTGGCCGATCCGCCGACAGTGAAATACCTGCGGGAACGCGACCCCGAACCCTGTAACTTTCGCGTAGTCAGCCATGGGCGCAGTCCATTTGAAATCAACTCTGACCTGCTTAACTACCCTAATGCCGCAATCCCTCGCGGGATACAGAGTGTCAATGGCTATGATGCTCTGCGACTGATGCGGCCTGCTGCGCTGGCAGGCGATATGACCATCGACGGGATTATTACCGACTGGTCCGTCTTCAACTCAAGGCATCAGGGATTCAATTTGCTCAATACCAGGTATCTGCTGATTGAAGGCCGCAGTCATCTGAGGCCCGGGGAAGGGATCATTCGCGAAGGCATACCTTTCGCCGAGGCTTACTGGGATCTGAGACTTCGGCCGGGAGTGATTGCTGAAATCACAACAGACGGGGCGTTTGCTACCGAGCTGGCCTGCATCAGCAATCTCGGCAATGCAACGCACCTTGCTCAGGGAACGCCCGTGGCATGGGTCAGACTGTACACCAAAGACGGGCGGGTGATCGAACGTGAGTTACAGGCCGGGCGTGACACTTCAGAGTGGGCTTGGGACCGCGCCGACGTGCGGGCGGCGGCCAGGCACCAGCGCGCGCGCGTGGCCGAAAGCTGGGATGCGGGCGAAATCCAGGGACATCGTTACTTTTCACGGCTGACTTTTGAGCGCTCACAGGTTGATCGGGTAGAGATTGAATATGCACTTCAGCCCCCCGCCACCGGCCCGGCAGTGGCAGCACTGATCAGCCGCGCTTCGCTTTATGATTCGGTTACTAATACCTCAGTAGCATTGGACGGGATGCCTCTGGCAAAGGACAGGTGGCGCAGGCTGGAGAGCTTCGGCCCGGTTGACCTCTACGAAAATCTGAAGGCGCTGCCGCGCGCCTGGTTCGTTCCCCACCTTGAAGTGATGCCGGGCGCAGAGGTGCTGCGATCAATCAAAGAGGGAAAGCTGAAGGACGGCCGCCCGTTCGATCCGGCGGAGACGGCGTTGCTTGAAACCGAAGACTTCGGCGGGCGCACAATCAACCTGCCGCCGACGGGAGAGATCAGTCATGCCAGCGTACGGGTGACAAAATACGAGCCGCAGCGAATCGAACTGGCCACGCAGAACCCGCAGCCCGGCTTTCTCGTGCTGAGTGAAATTTATTACCGTGGCTGGGAGGCGTGGATTGACGGCAATCGCACCCCGGTCGAGCGCGTAAATTACGCCCTGCGCGGGATTGCGGTGCTGCCCGGCGAACATAAGATCGAATTCGTTTTTCGCTCGCCGAGTTTCCGCGCCGGCCTGAATCTGACCGTCGCCGGCGCGGCAATGCTGATCATCGGCGCAGTCATCAGTCGTATGCGGTACCGGCAGAAACCATCAGCGCACTCTGCCTGACGCGCACTATTCATCGAGATGAATACCGATCAGACTAAAACCGGGAAGCTGATCATTGTGGCCGCGCTCGCCCTCGTGCCGCTGCTCTATTTTTACCCGGCGTTCACTGGTGAATCCTCGCTCGCGCCGGGGGACGGGTGGTTTCAGAACTTCGGCGTGCGCGCGCTCGTCGGGAAGATGCTGGCCGGGGGTTTTCTGCCGCTCTGGAATCCGTACATCTTCGCCGGGATGCCGCTGCTCGCGAGTACCTACCCGGGCGCGCTTTATCCGCCGAACTGGGTCTTCGCCATCTTCTCGCCGGGCGTCGCCATGAAGATCGTGGTGATCACGACTTATCACCTCGCGCTCGCCGGCACGTATCTGTACCTGCGGCGCGTCGGGGTGGAGCGGCTCGGCGCGTTCGTCGGCGGGCTTGGTTTCACGTTCGGCGGTTTTATGATCGCGCACATGGGACACACCTCACGCATTGCGGCGGCGGCGTGGCTGCCCTGGGTGCTGCTGGCGACGGAGCGGCTTTATCAACAGGTCTCATGGCGCTGGATCGCGCTGGGCGCTCTCTTTTTCGGCCTGCAGCTCATCGCGGGCGAACCGCAAATGTCGGTTTACACGGCGCTGACGGCGGGGGCATACGTCCTCTTCTCATCCCTCTTCCGCCCGCCCGAGTCGCGGCGGTGGCGCTTTCCGGCGGCGACGGCAGCAATGGTCATCTGCGGCGTGCTGCTCGCGGCCATCGCCTGGGAGCCGGCGCGGGAACTGGTGAGACAGAGCGGGCGGGCTAAACTGACTTACGAATTTTTCAGCTCATTCTCGATGCCGCCCCGGCAGGTGGTCTCGCTGATCTTCCCGTACTTCTTCGGCGGCGCCGTGTCGAAGCCCTACATCCTGGCTCCTTGGGGGCCGTCGGACTGGGGGGCGGACAACGTCGGCGTTTCCTGCGGCTATGTAGGGATGCTGGTGCTGCTGCTCGGGCTGGCGGCAGTCCTTGGCCGGCGCCGCGAGCGGCTGGTGATCTTCTGGGGCGGGGTGGCAGCGCTTTCATTGATTCTGGCTCTGGGCGCCTGGCTCCCTTTCGAGATGAATCAGATCCTGTACCGCATCCCGGTTTATAACCTCTTTCGCGGCTCTTACCGTCACCTGCTGGAGTTCACTTTTGCCGCCTCCGTGCTGGCCGGGTTCGGGGTGGATTGTCTGGCGCGGCGGGAAAAATCCGAGGCGCGGAGCGCGTGGTTACGCGGCGCCGTCGCGCTCGGGTTGATGGTCGCGGCGACGACCATCGTTTACTGTTTCTTCTGGGAGTACCTGTTGGCCGGCAAGCCTCGCCCGCCGCAGTTCGGCTCAATCACCAATGCCGAAGCGCTGATCCCCATCAGCTTTTTCGTGCTGAGCGTCTTCGCGGCCCGGGTTTACCTGGCGCGCCGCACGGCCGCTGCCGCCGTGGCACTGGTGATTCTGCTGATCGCCGACCTCGCCGCTTTCGGCCATGCCTTCGAGTGGCGCAACGCGACCTTCGACGCCAACGCGCTGCTCGCCGACCCGCCTTCAGTCAAGGCGATCAAGTCGCGCGAGTCTGATCTCAATTCGTTTCGCATTCTCAGCCATGGCGCCCTGCCGTTTGTGGAGAACTATGAAGCTCTGGATTTCCCCAACGTGGGGATTGCGCGGGGGCTGCAAAGCGTCAACGGGTACGACGTACTGCAATCGCGCCGGCTGGCTGAGATCACTGGCGAGATGACGAGTGAAGGCATCGTGCAGGAAAGCAGTGCCTTCGACCCGAATCATCAGGGCTTCAATCTGCTGAACGTCAGGTACCTGCTCGGCGAAAAACGCGTCCCGCTTGATGAATGGCACGGCGAACCGGTGGAAGGCATCCTTTTCAGCAGAGCGCCGCTCAGCCTGAAGCTCCGACCGGGCGCGCACGTGGAGATGGCTCTCGACGGCGCGGACGCGACGGAACTGGCGGTCATTTCGTCAATGGCCAATTCAGCCGAAATCCCCGACGGCACTCCCGTAGTCAGCGCCAGACTGTACACCAGAGACGGCCGCGTCATCGAACGGGAATTGCAGGCCGGACGCGACACCTCGGAGTGGGCCTGGGATCGCGCCGACGTGAAATCGGTCATCAGACATCCGCGCGCGCACGTCGCCGAAAGCTGGGAGGGCGGTGGGTTTCAGGGGCATCGTTACCTCGCGCGCCTCACTTTTGACCGCGCTCAGGTTGATCGGGCGGAGTTTGATTTCCTGCGCTCAGACGCCCGGCAGCTTGAACTGATCATTGAGCGGGCGTCACTTTATGACGCCCAGTCAAAGAACTCGACGCCGCTCGACAGCCGTGCGCTGCCGCCGACGAGGTGGCGCAGGCTGGAGAGCTTCGGCCCGGTTGACCTCTACGAAAATCTGAAGGCGCTGCCGCGCGCGTGGTTCGTGCGCCGAACTGAAGTTATGCCCGGTGCCGAAGTCCTCGATGCGATCAGGCAGGGGAAGCTGAAGGACGCCCGGCCATTTGACCCGTCGGAAACAGCGCTGCTGGAGCGGGAAGATTTCGGCGGACGAGACATTTCGCTCCCGCCGGTCGGTGACACAGCTAAAGCCGAAGCCAGAGTCACGCGCTACGAGCCGCAGCGGATCGAACTGGCCACGCGCAACCCGCAGCCCGGCTTTCTCGTGCTGAGCGAGATGTATTATCGCGGCTGGGAGGCGTGGATTGATGGGAGGCGGACCCCGGTCGAGCGGGCAAATTACGTGCTGCGCGGGATCGCCGTGCCGGCCGGCGATCACCGTATCGAATTCGTCTTCCGCTCCCCCAGTTTTCGCATCGGCGCGGTCTGGTCGCTGCTGGGCGTCATTATTTTACTTGTCGGCGCAGGCGCCAGTTCAGCCGGAACGCGTCGCCTCGGGGAACACCTCGCCACTCAACTCATCATACTGATTCGCCGTCTCGGGCCGTGGCGGATTTGTCTCCTGCTGGCAATGGCATTGTACGGGATCTTTCTGTTCAGACATGCGGCGTATGCGGTCGGGGGTTCTGACGGGTCAGGTTACGCCAACACGGCTCGTTACATGCTGGCAGGAAAAATCGTTCAGCCGGTCGAAATTCTGGACAGTCTCGGTCTGCCTGAAAGTTTTATCCTGGATTTCCTCCCGCTCGCACATGTCAGAGGCCCGCGTCCGGGAACGATGGCCCCTTTCTACCCGCCAGGAATGTCACTGCATATGGCTCTCGGAACCGCCCTGATCGGATGGAAAAATGGCCCATTCCTGATCAGCCCTCTGGCCGCGCTCTTCAGCCTGGTGTTGATTTACCTTGTTGGTCTGGAAATCGGCTTGCCGCGTGCTTACTCGCTGGCGGGTGCAGTGATGCTGGCAGTCTGTCCTTTCTTCATTTTCTTCGCGCTCCAGCCGATGAGCGATGTCCTGGCGACTGCCTGGACTCTGGCCACCATCCTGGCAACGCTCCGCTCGCGACAGAATGAGCGATGGGGCCTGCTCGCCGGAGCAGCATTCGGGATGGCTGTCCTTGTTCGCCCTGCTAATGCTCTGCTGCTGCCTGTCCTTTTCTGTCTTCGCCGGGGGTATAAGTGGACATTTCCCTTTATGCTGGGTGGATTACCTCTGGCTATAGTCTTCTTTGCTTTTAATTACGCAGCTTACGGGCGTCTGCTGCAGACCGGGTACGGTCATCTCAGTGCCTCTGAAATGGTGAAGCTCAGCAATTTCCCTGCACGATTCAATTACTATGTTTATTGGCTGGCGATGACGATGGGTCCCCTGACGTTACTGGGGTGGCTGGGAGCAGCGGCAAACCCTGTGATCAAATGGCGGGATCGTGCCCTGCTGATCATGTGGTTTGGGGTTTTCTTTATCTTCTATTGCTGTTACCAGATCTACGATGCCTGGTGGTACACCCGGTTCCTGATGCCGGGAATTCCGGCACTGATTCTCGGAAGCCTGTTATCGGCCAGACACCTGGCTGGCATGCTTTCCGGGAGAATTGCCGCCCGGTTGAATCAGCGTCTGTGGAATGCGATAACTATCGGCGTTCTGGTGATCACGTCTCTCAGCTTCGGGCTATACATTATCAACAGGTTCGATATTACAAGTTGGGGAAGCACTGAGTATACCCATCCCCGTTCATGCAAATGGGCTGATCGTCAGCTTCCGAATAAAGCGCTGGTGGTTGCGATGGAAATGAGCGGGGCGCTCAGGTTTTACACAAATCGCCCAAGCGTGCGATGGGACTGGGTGGATGCAGATCAGTGGCAGGTACTCAAGACCCGTGCCGCCGAAAAGGGATTCCATTGGTATGCGCTGCTGATGCCTCATGAAATTGAGGAGGCCCGGAAACGGATACCCGGCAGATGGAATCCGCTCGGACAATTTGGTCCAATCAGTTTGTGGCAGATCGAGACCGATCCATAATCTGCAACAAATAACATCCCGTAAAATTCACGACAGACAAAAGGAGGTCAAATGTTGAAGAAAGCTCTGGCACTTGCTTTAGTGATTCTGGTTTCCGCCGTTGCCGGCTGCTCATCAGACAATGAAAAGCCTGCCGCCCCTGCCGCGTCCCCGTCACTGACGCCCGAACCGAATGTGTTTTACGACAAAGGATTCTTCGATCTGGAGCGCGATCAGAATATGTCCTGGCGCTGGATGAGCGAGGAAGGCGTCATCAGGCTGAAGAATCTGAAGCGTGATGCGGTGCTGAAAATCAAGGGCAATGTCCCGCAGGATCGCTTTCCGCAGCTGCCCACGATCACGGTGAAACTCAACGGCGAACAGCTTGACCAGTTCCCGGCGCCGGCAGCACCCACGGAAAAAATTTACAACATCCCCGCGTCCAAACAGGGCACCGGCGAATTTTCGGAATTGCGAATCACCAGCAGCAAAGTCTTCATCCCCAAAGAACTTGATAAAAAATCAACTGACGGGCGTCACCTGAGCTTTTCGCTTCAGGGCCTGACCTGGGAAGCGAAATAAAGAATGGCTCACGGCAGAGGCGGCGAGTGAATCAGAAATGCCATGACCGCCGGTGGTTGTGTCGCTTCCGGCTGCCTCTGCCGCTCAAAAAGTGGCCCCTCCTTTCAGCCCCCACTGTGGCTCACTTCTGTAAATACTGCTTCAGAAAACCCGGCACCCGCCGCTCGTATTCGTCACGCGCAAACCGGTGCAGGTTGACGTGGCCGGCACCGTTCACTTCCCATAAAAGCTTCGGTTCGGCGGCGGCGTTGAAAAGCTGTCTTGACTCCTCAATCGTCGTGTGACGGTCCGCGGCCCCGGCGATGAAGAATTTCGGCGCGGTGATTTTTCCGACGTGGTCTATCGGCCGCAGGGCTTCGGGACCGACGCCCATGCGCGGCTTGAACTGTGTCGTCAGCAGCGGCGTCGCCACGCCGGACCAGCTTCCCAGATGCGCCTTCAACCGATCAGCGACGGCCAACTCAATAGTCGGGTAGACCGATTCCAGCACCATCGCACTCACTTCAAGCGGCGGCGAAGCGAGCAGCGTTGATGCACCGCCGAGCGATGCGCCGATCACTCCGATCCTTTCATCGGGGGCGTTCTCGCGCAGGAATTCGACCGCGGCCTGCGCGTCTCTGCTTTCAAGATGACCGAAGGTGATTCGATCTCCCGTGCTTTCCCCGTGAGCCTGAAAATCGAAGAGCAGCACGGTGAAGCCTTCGCGCGCGAGGAACCGCGCGCGTTCGAGCATCGAGAGGCGATTGTCGCGCACGCCGTGCATCAGGACGACTGCGCCCGCGCCCTCCCTGCCGGGGATCAGCCAGCCGGACAACGTCGCGCCGGAGGCGCTCGGAAACTGCACTGACCTGCCATTCATATCAGGCGGCAGATTGCCGATGTGGCGGCGGCTTGGGTACGACAGGATGCTTCCGGCCGACCACGCGATGATGAGCAGCGCGAGCGGCAGGCCGGCGGCACAGAAAACAACGGGTCTGCGTCTGATCTTCATCGTGGAACTTTCAGATCTATTTTTCCCAGCCGTGCTGGCCGATCAGCCTGACGAACTGGCAGGCGCCGAAATCCTCGACCCTCGTGCCAGTCGCCGTGCGCGTGACGCGGGTCAGGCGCTGCTCTTTCTCCGAGCCGATGGGAATGATGAGCCGGCCGCCGATGACGAGCTGGTCAACGAGCGGCTGCGGAATCTCGGGCGAGCCCGCGGCCACGAGGATGCCGCCGTACGGCGCGAAGTCGCCCCAGCCCTGCGTGCCGTCAAAACATTTGACCATCGCGTTGGTGATGCGCAGCCTGCCGAGCAGCTTCTGCGCGGCGCGGGCCAGTTCGGCCAGGCGTTCGATGGCAAACACCGAGCGCGCGACTCTGGCCAGCACGGCCGTCTGGTAGCCCGAACCCGCGCCGATTTCCAGCACGCGGTCGTCGGGCCGCAATTCGAGCAGTTCGGTCTGACGGGCCACGATGTAAGGCTGCGAAATCGTCTGCCCGGCGGCGATGGGGAGCGCGTGGTCACCGTAGGCGCTGCCGCGCAGGGCCTCGGGGACGAACAGGTGGCGCGGGATTTCGCTCATCGCGGCCAGCACCCGCTCGTCACGGATGCCGTAATGATGGCGCAGACGCTCGACCATCCGCGCCCGGATGCGGGCGTGATCGTGCCCGCCGCCATTCCCCGCCCCGTTACCGCCCGGATAATTTGTCATCGGCGATGAAGCCATTCTTCAATTTTGGGCAATAGGGAAATGGTGTGAGACGTGTCAGTAGCCCGACCGTGAGGGAGGGCTTGCTCGCGAGCCACAAGCCCTCCCTCACGGTCGGGCTACTGACACGTCTGCTCCGTCTCACCCTGTTTCCCCTCTACTCGATTTTGCTCGCGAACCCGTCCCAGTTTTTCAGCTTTTCGAGCGCGCGGTAATCGGTCATATCGGTGCGCAGCGGCGTGATCGAAATGAGGCCCTGCTCGATGGCCGCGTAATCGCTGTCGACGGCCTCGCGCTCCCAGCTGATCTCCTGCACCCCGATCCAGCAGTAAGGCCGCCCGCGCGGGTCAATGCCTTCGATGATTTTCGTGTGCCCCATGTTGATGCCCTGATGCGTCATGCGCGCGCCGCGGATTTCGCCGGGTGGGATGTTGACGTTCAGGATCGTGCCTTCGGGCAGGCCCTCTTCGAGCGCCTTGCGCGTCAGCTCGGCGGCGAATGCCGCGGCGGCGGTGAATTCGAACTGGCTGCGCGTGGCGAGGCTGACGGCGATGCCGGGCAGCTTGAAGATCGAGGCTTCGAGCGCGCCCGCCACCGTGCCCGAATACGTCACGTCATCGCCGATGTTGGGGCCGTAATTGATCCCCGAGAGGACTATGTCGGGTCGCCGGCCTTCCATAATTTTCGTGAGCGCCAGCACGACGCAGTCGGTCGGCGTGCCGTCTATTGAATAACGCCGCTCCTCGTGCTGGCGGATCCGCAGCGGGCGGGTCAGCGTCAGTGAATGCGAGGAGGCGCTCTGTTCGGAAGCGGGCGCGACCACCGTCACTTCGCCGACCGCTTCGAGCGCGCTGGCGAGCGCGAGCAGACCGTCAGAAAAAATCCCGTCGTCATTCGTTACCAGAATTCTTGCCATGCTAAACTCTCTTACCCCCTGAATCGCGACTCTCATAAACCCGGTCGGGTTTGCATCATCGCCCATCAGAGCTTCGCAAATCAAGAAATCGAAGCTGGAGCGGCCCGGGGCGGAAATGCGTCAATCCGGTCAGGAATTTGCCAGTGGAGATTATCACGCATTGCGCGTTTCATCTCTGCGAGGCGCGTGCGCCCCGTGGCCCGGGCGATCAGACACGGCCGGGGCGCGGTGTTCCCCCAACTGAGTCCTGCTGATCGGATAACAAATCAGGCACTTAACTCAGTGCAGCCGATTCATTCAAAAGATTCATAAAAGGAAAACTGTAATGAATGCTCCCGGAAAAACAGTAAAGTGCTGGACTGCCCTTGTGCTGACAAGCCTGCTGACTCTGACCTCACTGCCGGCATCCGGCAGAGTTCACCGAGGACACAGTCACCTGAGCGGTGAGGCCTTATCACCCACAACCTCCGCGCCCCCGGTCGGCAGTCCGGCCACTGCGGAGGTGCAGGAGGCTTACGGCAGACTGCCGCTCGGTTTTGAGGCCAACCAAGGGCAGGCCGCCGGGCCGGTGAAATTCCTGGCGCGCGGCCAGGGGTACGGGCTGTTTCTGACCGGCAACGAAGCGATGTTCACACTGCGCAGTGGCAAAGCGGCCGGTTCGCAGCGGCCGGAATCCTTAAGTTTGAGGCTGGCGGGCGCGAACGCCACGCCGCAGATTTCGGGCCTTGATGAACTGCCGGGCCGGAGCAATTACTTCTTCGGCAACGACCCGGCGCACTGGCACACTGGCGTCGTCAATTATGCGAAGGTCGAATACCGCAACGTGTATCCGGGCGTGAATCTGATCTATTACGGCAACCAGCGGCAACTGGAATACGACTTCGTAGTCGCGCCGGGCGCCGACCCGCGCGCGATCAGGCTCGGGTTCGACGGCGCGCGCGGGATGCGGGTTGATGCGGGCGGAAATCTGCTGCTGCGACTGGCGCACGGCGAAGTCATTCAGCACAAGCCCGTGATCTATCAGGAAACAGCCGGCGGCAGACAGATCATCCCGGGCCGTTACGTCATCAGCCGTAAAAACGGCCGCCGCGAAGTCAGTTTTGCCATCGGCGGGTATGACCGGGGCAGGGCGCTCGTGATTGACCCGGTGCTGGCTTACTCGACTTACCTCGGCGGCGGCGGCGGCGATGAAGGCAGGGGCATCGCGGTGGACGGATCAGGCAACGTCTATGTTGCCGGGTTCACCAACTCGACCAATTTCCCCGGCGGGGTGCGCGTCCCCACAGGCAGCACCGGCGGCAAATTCGATGCATTCGTCGTCAAACTCAACCCCGCCGGCAACGCTCTGGTTTATTCGGCTTACATCGGGGGCGGCGAAGATGACGCGGCCAGAGACATTGCCATTGACGCCAGCGGCAACGCCTGGATCGTCGGTCAGACGACATCGAATAATTTCCCGACCGTGAATCCACAGCAGGGGACTTTCAGCGTCGGCAACTGTGGCACGACCGACAACCCCAGAGCCTGCGAAGACGCTTTCGTGGCCAAACTCAATGCGGCGGGTTCCGCGCTCTCTTTTTCGACTTATCTCGGCGGCAGCGGCAGCGACATCGCCTTCGGCGTGGCCGTTGACGCCGACAACAATGCGGTGGTGGTCGGCCAGACCGGTTCGATGAACTTCCCGCTGCAAAGCGCCCTGCGCCCCATGAGCAGCGGCGGCATTGACGCCTTCGTCACGAAGTACAACAGCACCGGCTCACAGGTCATTTATTCGACCTACCTCGGCGGCCAGAAGGACGACGTGGCCCTCAGCGTCGCGGTTGATTCCGGGCGCAACGCTTACGTGACCGGATACACGCAATCCACCGACTTCCCGACGATGTCACCCTTGCAGTCAGCGCCGGGCGGGGCGAATGACGTTTTCGTGTCGAAGCTGAACTCTGCCGGCTCCGCGCTCTCTTATTCGACATACCTCGGCGGCGGCCTTGATGACATCGGCTACGGCATCGCGGTTGACGGCGCGGGCAATGCTTACGTTTCGGGCGTGACGAGTTCAGCCAACTTTCCGGTCTTAAATCCGGTGCAGTCCGCGTACGGCGGCGGCGGACGTGACGCGTTCGTCACGAAGATCAATACGGGCGGCTCGGCGCTGGTTTACTCGACGTGGCTGGGCGGCAGTAGTGACGATTACGGCTCCAGAATTGCCGTTGACGCGGCGGGGAATGCGCACGTCACCGGCAACACTTATTCCACCAACTTCCCGGTCACCAACATCGTGCCCAATGCTGCGGGCAGCGACAGCGACGTTTTCGTGGTGAAACTGAACGCGGCCGGTTCGCAGCGCCTGTTCTCGACTTATCTGGGCGGCAACGGTAATGACTTCGGCAACGCGATTGCGCTGGACGCAGCGGGCAACGTCTTCGTGACGGGCTTCACCGGTTCGACCAGCTTCCCGACGGCTTCACCGCTGTACGGCGCTACTGCCGGTGGCGGTGACGCGTTCATCACCAAAATCAATTCGGGTCAGAACACAGGTTATCTGACGACAGTCCTCGCGGCGAATTACAAGGGTGACGCGATCGCGCCGGAGGCCATCGTCGCGGGCTTCGGCGTCAACCTCGCCGATAACATATACGTTGCGACGACACTGCCATTGCCCACCCAGCTGGGAGGGGTGACCGTGAAAGTCAGGGACAGCAACGGGAACGAAAGGTCCTCGCCGCTGTTTTTCGTCGCCCCCACTCAGATCAATTATCAGATTCCGCCCGGCACGGCGCTCGGCAGGGCCACAGTCACCGTCCTCAACAGCAGTAACACAATCGTCTCCGCCGGGATCATCAACGTGGCCCCCATCAGCCCGGCCCTTTTCACGGCGGATGCCTCAGGCGGCGGCGCCCCGGCGGCGTTCGCGATTCGCGTCAAGGCCAACGGCGAGCAGGTCTACGAACAGGTGGCGAACGGCGCAACCCCCATCCAGATGGATCTCGGGCCGCAGGGCGAGCAGGTCTTCCTGATCCTGTACGGGACAGGCATTCGCGGGCGCAGCAGCCAGAGTGCCGTCACCGTGAATTACCTGTCCAACGGGACCAGCGTCGCGACAACGGGCGTGGATTACGCCGACCAGCAGGGCAGCTTTGCCGGGCTGGATCAGCTCAATCTGGTCCTGCCGCGCACGCTCATCGGTCGCGGCCTTCTCGATCTGGTGGTAATTGTTGACGGCCAGCCGACGAATGCCGTCAGGCTCAACATCAAATAGGAGAATACGAAACAGACGAAAGAAACCTCAACAGGAGCGACAGGACTTTCGTCTGTTTCGTATTCTCACTCTGCATTCGAGCTGAATTTTATTCTCCATCCGCCGGGGCTTCCGCTATAATCCCGCTTCCCCTGAAAGGGCCGCGGCACTTTTGACACCTGCCCCTGTCGAAGTTGCCGCCGCAGTCTCAGCCCGGGTTTCATTCACCCTTACCTCAGCGAGGTTTTGAATGCCATCACGATTGAGATGTCTCCTCTTCGCCACTCTGCTCATCGTCTCCGGCATCTGCTTCATCAACACACAGGGAAATCCGCACCGGGCCGTCGCACATGCCGCTGACAGCCAGCCCGTCCCGCCGCCGCCAGTGGATCGCGCGGACCGGTTCGGCGCCTACAACTGGGCGATTGATTATTCGGCTTACCCCGGCGATGCGGGCGGCAATGACCGGCTCAACTGGGGCGCGGGTCAGGTCGCAGCCATCGGCAGTCACCTCATCCGCGTCTTCCTCGGCTCGCGTGACATCTATTACATCAACCCGCCCTCCACCGAGCCTTACGATCTGGTGCGCGACGCTTCCAGCTCGGCTTACGACAAGCTCTTCCGCGACTCGCGCTTCAAAACGTACCTGCTGACGGTCTATTCGCGCGCCGACATGGCCGGCAACTGGGCCGACGGTTACACCGCCGCGGAATATCAGGCCGAGCGCGATGAGATTCGCCGCCTCTGTGAGTACCTGATCGGCAACCCGAATTACGCGGGCAAGACCTTCATCATCCTGAACTGGGAAGGCGACGGGATGATGTTCGGTTTGTACAACAAGCAGAGCGCCTGGGACAGCCTCGTCCAGTGGATGCAGTCGCGCGCCGACGGCGTGAGCGATGCGCACAAGGCGAACCCGGCCAACGCCTCGCGCCTCTATTCCGCCCTCGAATTCAACCGCGTCAGGAGCGAGAGCGGCCAGCCCTGCGGCACGCCGGTCAGCGACCCGGTCAGGGAAGACCCGCTCAAAAACCGCTGCGTACTCGATTACGTCGCGCCCCGCGTCAACGTGGATTACTACTCTTATTCGGCTTACCAGTCCTTCTACTCCAAAGTCGTCCTCCCGGACCTGAACCTGAAAAATGAATTACCTAATGTGCGACTCTTGATAAATCCTTTGATCTCATCACTGGTTTTGCCCAAAGGCTCTCAGGTCTGAAAAATCCACTCTTGAGAATCAACAACTTGCAAAAAAGAGTCGCACATTGG
>Ga0070741_10002119_pt1 | contig 55260 bp, 55 predicted proteins | sample Coa_R1_4_FD_66440 | JGI IMG/M metagenome (GOLD analysis project Ga0070741, IMG submission 66440) | Surface soil microbial communities from Centralia Pennsylvania, which are recovering from an underground coalmine fire - Coalmine... | ecosystem: Environmental > Terrestrial > Soil > Unclassified ... | reverse complement strand
GACGCGGCTCGCTTCCGTCACGCCATCAGGAAAAGCGTGAATCGCATCGATATTTCCATTCGCCACCGCGGCCAGTGCGTGATCGAGGTCAGCCGCATTGTTCAACTCGAAGAGGTGCAGGCTCACACCCAGCGCCCCTGCCGCATCCTCCCAGGCGCGCCACTCACTCTGCTCGCCGGGATGGCTGGCAAACGCTATCACCGCCACCTGAGAAATCGTAGGCGCCGCCTCCTTGAGCAATGCAAGACGCTTGCCCACGAGTTCGGGTGCGAGAAAGGTTAATCCCGTCATGTTGTGGCCAGGGCGGGCAAGGCTGTCGACGAGCCCCGCCTCGACCGGGTCACCGCTGAAGCCGAATACGATGGGCATGCTGGCTGACGCGGCTTTCGCCGCGAAGGCCGCTAGACCGGCCGCGACGAGAACGTCAACCTTTAGCCGAACGAGTTCGGCTGCCATTCCGCCAAGCGCGGCCCGATCCGGCGCCGACCGGTACTCGTAGCGAACGTTCCGTCCTTCGATATGGCCCAGGTCGGCGAGCCCGCGACGGAAGGAGTCAAAGACCGCGGTCGGAGTATCGATATAGAGTCCGGACGCCGGCACGACAAAGCCTATCCTAGGGACTGTCGCCGTCGGTTGTGCTTCGCCTACCATGGGCGGCAGAACGGCGTAAGCGACAGCGCCGGCCAAAACCGCTCGGCGGCTAGTCATGTGGGCACCTTCTCAGGGCAATCGACATGGTTTCCCGCCCAGCCATATTCGAGAGCACGTTCTGGCTCTCGATATATCCTTCCTCTTTCAGCGCTGGCAAACGCGCGCAGCAGCTCGGTATGCTGCGCATCTACGCAAAACACCAAGTAGCCGCTACACCAGCGAGCGCATTGAACTTCCCCCGCTTCATGGGCTTCATCACCGGGGCCGAGGATCAAGACAGCCTAACAGAGTTTGGACCGCGATGCATCTCTTGTGCACCAGAGAGAGAGAGCGTCCTTCATGTCGGCTTGGGGTTGAAATACGAAGAACTCAATCTGGGCCGGTATGCCTCACTAAGCGGATCTCGATGAGTACCGCCGCCGCTTCGCTGATGGGCCACAGCACACAAGGCGACATCGCAGTCTATTCGATAGGTTCATCGCGACGGCCGAGTAGCAACAGAAGCGCCTTAATACCGAGCGCCCTCCTGACAGCACAACGGCTGGCATTTGGAATCAAGACGGCGTCATACGGGCTTATGGGCCCTGGTCAGCATTGTAATGTCAGGAAGCATAACTTCCGTTCTTTCCATCTTGAAACCCACCCCTTTCAGGGCGCACTCGATGTATTCTGGCGTCAGGCATACGGCCTTCGGTTTGTCCAACACGCTTCTGAGGAGATACCAGGCGGCGAAGGGCGGCTGCTCGCGCGCGTTGTCGACCATGAAATCGTGAACAAGCACCAGGCCGCCTGGAGGAAGTGCATCAAACGCGCGGCTGGCAAGGACAGCGATATCGTCTCCCCCGACCGCGCTCCATACATAGGACATGAGAATAACATCGTGCCCCTTTGGCAAATCCGTTTTAATGCGTTTCCGGCCAGATGTGCAACACGGTCGGTCAATCCCGATCGCTGAACATACTTCCTCGCCGTCTCGACCGTCTGCGGGAAATCAAGGATAGTCGCCTTGAGCTGTGTTTCGGCGTGGGGTCCCATCACCTGAATTCAATGATATCAAGGGCCTGAAGGGGGCCCGACGACGCCGATGGGGTCAATTTTCGATCAGCATTCACAGCGAAAACGCGGATCAGCCACGGTTCTTGCGCGGCCCGGCGCGCCGGGCAGTCCGAACGACACCGTTGCGGATCAGGTCGCCGCAAATCTCCTTCAAGAGAGCCATGACCTCGCGCGTAGCGCGGCTGACGGGACGTCCGCGCGGAAGGGCCAGGATGCGATTGGCTTCCATCCATGACAGCGGGGCGGCCGAAAGCTCGCCCGTCTCGACCTCTTTGTAGATTCCGGAATACGGCATCAGCGCATAACCGAGCCCAGATGCCACCATGCGCTTCATGGAGATCGAGCTGTCGACGCGCAATCGGCTCGACACCTCCGGCGGGAACGGCGTGCGGCTCAGCGGCAGCACGGCCCGTGGCAGCGTCTTGAAATCGGCCAACGTGAGCTTGCCGCGCTTAAGCAGGGGATCGCGAGGCGGCCCGATCAGGTAGGTCTGCTCGACAACAAGGGTCTCATAATCGAGGTGATCGTTCGGCAGCGGGGAGGTGAGGATGCCAAGATCGAGCTGGCCGCGCAGCAGCCGATCGCTGGCCAATTCCGTGAGCCCTTCGCTCAGCTCCAGGCTCACGCGCGGCAGGCGTTCGACCACCAATTGGGCCAGCGGCGGATAGAACACCTCGCCGAGAGAAGGCGGCGCGCCGAGCCGCACGGTGCCGCTCGGCTCGCGGTTCTCGGTGCGCACCTCGGCCTTGATGTCCTCAACCAGGCCGAGCAGCCAGCGGCCGCGCTCGAGCAGCACCTTGCCTGACTCCGTCACCGCCACGCCGCGCGCGGTGCGCGTCAGTAGCGCGCCGCCGAGCTCGTATTCCAGCTCCTTGATGTGCCGGCTGAGCGCGGATTGCGCGACGTTGACGCTGCTCGCCGCTGCGCCAAAGCCGCCGCGCTCGGCCACAGCGATGAAGTAACGGAGCTGACGCAGGTCCATTGACAGCCTCCATCTCGAAACGAGATCGCAAGCATATCAAACATATTCTTGTGAGATGTCAAAAACGGCGCATCCTGCCGCCAACAAGACCAACGGGGAAGGAAACGCCCATGGGCACGTCTTCTGAGACGCCGCGCCGCGCGTCCATCATGATCGTCGGCGGCGGGCCGGTCGGGCTCGCGATGGGGCTTCTGCTCGATCGCTTCGGCATCGACGCCGTGATTGTCGAAAAGAGCCCGACCACGACAGATCATCCGAAATCGCGCGGCTGCTGGGTGCGCACCATGGAGATTTTCCGCCAATGGGGCGTCGAGCAGGCGATCCGCGACCGCGGCCTGCAGGATTCCACCGATATGTTCGTGCAGGTCGAAAGCATCGCCGGCCGCGAGATCAGCCGCTCGCGCCCCGAGCCCAATCTCGGCCAGACCCCGGCCTGGAAATCGCTGGTCGCGCAGGACGCGGTGGAAGAAGAGATCTACAAGGTCGTCGCGCGCTCCAAGCTGGTGCAGGTGCATTTCTCGACCGAGTTCATGGGTTTCGAGGAGGCCGAGGACGGCGTCGTCTGCGAAACCCGTTCGGTCGAAACCGGCCGCAGCGAGTTCTGGCACGCCAAATATCTGCTGGCCTGCGACGGCGCCGGCAGCCAGACCCGCCGCCGCGCCGGCATCGACATGGTAGGACCGGCGACGCTTGCGGTGATGCTCAACGAATATTGGCGCGCCGATCTGTCGCGCTTTCCGATCACGCGCGAGGCGGCCGGCTACCAAGTCTATAGCGACAAGCCGGGCATCCCGCGACGAACCGGCATTCTCAACACCAACGGCCGCGACCGCTGGCTCTCGGTGATTCAGATCGGCGAGGAGAAGGACGAGCGGCCGCGGCCGTGGACCGATGCCGAGACCGTCGAGATCATCCGCACCCATGTCGGCGTGCCCGATCTCGACGTGACGCTGCTCAACCGTTCGATCTGGCGCATGAGCAAGCAGGTCGCGTCGCAGTTCCGCAAGAACCGCGTGCTCGTGGTCGGCGATGCCGCGCATCGCTTCCCGCCGACCGGCGGCTTCGGCCTGAACTCCGGCGTGCAGGATGCGCACAACCTCGCCTGGAAGCTCGCTTACGTGCTGCGCGGGATCGCCTCCGACAAGCTGCTCGACACCTACGACGTCGAGCGCCGCCCGGTGGCGCAATCCAATGCTGACTTCTCCTACGGCAACCTGATCCGCTTCCGCCGGCTCGACGATGCGGTGCGCTCGGGCAATGAGGACCGCATCCGCTTCTGGGTCAACGATCTCGACAACCACTTGCACTCGATCGGCCAGGCGCTCGGCTTCTCCTATGAGGAGGGCGCGGTCATCCCCGACGGCACGCCGCGCGGCGGGCATCTGACGCGCTATTATTTCCCGTCCGATCGGCCGGGCGGGCGCTTCCCGCATCTGTGGCTCGACATGGCGCGGAAACATTCCACGCTCGACTGGTTCGACAAGGAGTTCACGGTGGTCGCCGGCCCGCTCGGCGGCGCTTGGCTGGAGGCGGGCCGCGCCGTGTCGGAGAAGACGAGCATTCGGCTGAACCTGCAGCAGCTGCCGAATGCACATTCCTCGGACGGCATCCAGATGGGCCCGCGCGGCGCGGTGCTGGTGCGGCCCGACGGCCATGTCGCCTGGCGCATCCCTTACATCCCGGAAAACCCCACGCGCGAGCTCGCCGGCGCGCTGCAGACCGTGTTGCACTAGCCATGGAGAGAATAGAGGCCAACGGCATCTCGATCAGCTACAAGCGCTCGGGCGACGGCCCGCCGCTGGTGCTGCTGCACGGCGCGGAAGCCGACCATGCCATGTTCGATGCGTTCGCTTCGCAACTTGCGCCGCATTTCACCGTCATAGCCTATGATCAGCGCGACTCCGGTGCTACGCGCAATCCGGCGGCGCGTTATGGCTTCGGCGAGCTCGCCGACGATCTCGCCGCGCTGATCGGAGCGCTCGGCAGTTCGCGCGCCCATGTGTTCGGCACCTCGTTTGGTGGTGCCATTGCGCAAGTCGCGGCCGTCCGGCACCCCACGTGCATCGACCGTCTGGTGCTCGCCTCGACGTTTCGCGTCGGCGTGTCGGTGGCGTCGATCAATCCGGAAGGCTTTCCGCGATTTGCCGAGCTGCGGGCCAAGCTGCCGGAGTCGCTGCCGGCCTTCGCCGAATATTTCTTCCCGCCGAGCTACATCACGAGCCATCCGCAAGCCCTCGCCATCTTCACCGGCAACAAGCGCGATGCCGGACAACGCGAGCGCCGCGGTGCGGTGCTGGCGCAGCCGATCGCGATATCGCTTGCCGAGGTCAAGGCGCCGACCCTGGTGCTCGCCGGCCGCGAGGATCGCCTGATCCCGCCGGCGCACACGCTGTCGCTGGCCTGCGAGATCGCAGGGGCCCGCACCGCCGTGGTCGACGGCGTCGGCCATGTCGGCACCATCCAGGATCCGGCCGCGGTCGCGGCGGAGGTGATTGCCTTTCTGCAGAGCAAAAAACCAGAAGATATCGTGGAGGAGAGCGACGATGGCGGAATTCAGGGAGGATCTCGTCTCAGCCTATGACCGGGCGCGTCTCGATACGCGTTACTGGATCAGCATTGCACTCGGCATCTTTACCAGCGTCTTCGACTATTTCGACTACTACGTCGTCGGCTTCCTGGTCGCGGTGCTGGCGCCGCAATGGCACTTGAGCTTCGGGCAGACCTCGCTGATCCTGCTCGCCGCAGGCGTTGGCGCCATCCTGGGCTCGCTGGCCTGGGGCGCGCTCGCCGACCGTTTCGGGCGCAAGGCGCTGCTGGTGGCCGGCGTCACGTTGTGTGCGTTGAGCGCGGGTTCGATCTCGTTCATCCCCGATGGTGCCTGGGTCACCTTCGCCGCCTTACGCTTCTTCGTCGGCTTCGGCGTCGGCGCTGCCGCTTCCGTCGCGGTGCCCCTGATCGTCGAATATACGCCGACGCGGCATCGCACCGTGGTCACCAGCGCCACCGTAATCCCGGTCTCGCTCGGCATCCTCGCCGCATCGCTCTCGGCGGCAACGCTTCTGCACCAGATCGGCTGGCGAGGACTGGCTGCATTAGGTTTCCTGCCGCTGTTGCCGGCGCTCCTGATTGCGCTGATCATGCCGGAGTCGGTGCGCTGGCTGGTGTCGCGCGGCCGTGATGCGGACGCACGCCGCATCGTCGCGCGCGCCTTGCACGTGGCGCCCGATGCCCTGCCGCCGCCGGCGCTCGAGACCGTCGCCAGACCACAGAGTGCCGGCTTTGCCGAGTTGCTCGCGGAGCCGCGGCGTTTCTGGCTGACCGTCATCGTTTGGTTCGGCGCCAGCACCGCAAACTACGGCGTTTTCCTGTGGGGGCCGACCATCGTGGCGCTGTTGATGGGTGTGTCGCCGGTTGAGGTCGCTCATCTGTTCGTGATCGTCTCGCTCACCGGCATGATCGGGCGTGCCGTCTTCTCGATGCTTCCGCAATGGATCGGGCGACGACGCTGCGGCGAGATCATGGGCTATGGCATCGCGATCTCGCTTGGCGCGGCCGGCCTGTTGTTCGATCGCACGCTGTTCGGCTATCCCGCCTTCATCGTGCTGTTGATCCCGGCGGCGTTGTTCTTCGACGGCGGCTTCTCCAACATCGCGCCCTATTCCGCCGAGATCTTCCCGGTACGCCTGAGCGCGCGTGGCGTCGGCCTCGCACAGGCGGCCAATGGCGTCGGCAAGATCGCCGGTCCGTTGTGTCTGGCGCTGATCGCCGGCACCTCCAATCTGATCACGCCTAAGGCCACGATGGACGCGGTCACGCCGGCGTTCCTGTTCCTGGCTGCCTGCGGTCTCGCCATCGGGCTCGCCTTCACGCTGCTCGGCGTCGAAACCCATGGCCGGCCGCTGGCTTTGCAGACGGCGGAAGGCGATGAGACGGCGGGAACCGTGGCCGTCAGCCTCGGCCGAAAGACGGACGGCGTTGCGGCGCGGCCGACCCCGACCTAGCTTTCGATTGGGCCATCATCACAAAACAAGGAAACGCATGATGCAACACAGCGTCGACACCAGAACGGCGTCCCGGGCCATCCCGTTCGACACCGGCAAGCTTGACCGGTTGATGGAGCAGGCCGGCCTCGACGTGCTGCTCGTCACCTCCAAGCACAATGTGCAATATCTGCTCGACATCGAGCGCGCGATCTTCTTCGACTACATGGATGCGCTCGGCGTCAGCCGCTATCTCCCGGTCGTCGTCTATCCCAAAGGCGCGCCCGACAAGGCCGGCTATGTCGCCCATCGGATGGAGAGCTATCAGCGCCAGCTGGAGCGACCATGGCTGAAGGAGATGCGCATCTCCGGCAACGGCTCGGTCGATGCGATCGCAACAGCCGTTGAGATGATCCGCAAGAGCGGCGTCCCCGCCAAGCGCATCGGCGTCGAGATGGCTTTCCTGCCGATGGATGCCGGCAATGCGCTGCGCGACGCGTTTCCGGACAGCGAGATCAAGGATGCGCTGTTCGTGCTGGAGCGGCTGCGCGCGGTGAAGACGCCGGCGGAATTGGCCAAGCTGCGCACGGCTTCCGATCTCGTGATCGAGTCCATGCTCGACGTGATCCTCCATCACGGCCCGGGCACTACCAAGCGGCAGCTGTTCGATGCGCTGAGGGTCGCGGAGGTGAAGCGCGGGCTGACCTTCGAATACTGCCTGTTGGCCGCGGGCACGAGCCACAACCGTGCGCCCTCGGAGCAGCGCTGGGAGCAGGGCGATGTGCTCTCGCTCGATTCCGGCGGCAACTATCATGGCTACATCGGCGACCTCGCCCGCATGGCGGTGCTCGGCGAGCCCGATCAGGAGTTGAAGGATCTGCTTGCCGAGATCGAAGCAGTGCAGCGCGCAGCCTTTGCCGTGATCAAGCCCGGCGCCGCGGGCGGGCTGATCTACACCGCCGCCGAACGCGCGCTGAAGGAGACGAGCCAGCGCGACAACACCGAATTTCTCGCCCACGGCATGGGTCTCGTCAGCCACGAGGCGCCGCGGCTGACGGCCACCGGGCCGGTGCGGTACGACGCCTATGATGCGGAACGGCCGCTCGAGGCCGGCATGGTGGTCTCGGTGGAAACCACGATGAAGCATCCGAAGCGCGGCTTCATCAAGCTCGAGGATACGATCGCCGTGACTGCAACGGGCCACGAGATTTTCGGCGAAGGCGGCCGCGGCTGGAATCTCGGCGGCACGGCGGTGCGCTGAGCCGCCCAGCTTTTCTTGCGTTGATCGTGTCGCAAAGTCCGTTTCCCTTCTCCCCTTGGCTCGGAATTAGGAGCCAAAGAGAGAGGCCTCAGCGAAAGACCAACACAAAGTAGGGCTGCAATCCAGGGGCGATTCGGGGGCTGGTCACTTAAGCCTAGTTGTCGCGAAGAAAAGTTAGCTTCCCGTTTTCGGGTTTTCCACGTCTTCGAGACGATCGAAAGACGGAATCTACTCGCTTATGTCGATTTTTGCCTGCAAAATACTACTGGATGTTCCAGACCCATGAGATCGAGAGGCAGCATGACAAAACGCAGTATGGCGAAACCGCGCAAGGAGGATACGTATACGGAGACATCGCTCACCCCGAGAGGCGTCCGCATCATGTTGCCCAAGACTGACTACCTTTCACCGTTGTATTCGCGCAAGCAGGTGCGGGCCATTATCGCCGATCTCCAGGATGCCCTCGACAACGATTTGTTCTACGCTTAGGATTTCGGGATTTCCGAGTGAAGGCCATCCGGATAGATGGTCCGATGACGAGGGACCGCAAAGGGCCGCCGAAAGCGGTCATTACTTCTCACCGCTAGTGGTGCCTGGTACGCAGCGTTCGTGTCGGGCGTCGTGTCATCCAGCAACCGGTGGCGCATCTTGGCGAACTCGACGAGCATGGCCGGTTTGAGGCGCGGGCGCTGAGCGCCGCTGAATACCACCCGTCTGACCTCATCTGGTGGACTTAGTCGCCTGCCTCCTGGTCCCCGGCCCTGATCTGTGCCAACCGACAGCGGACGAACCGAACGGTTCCTGCGATGCAACACGATTTGTCCGGGAACCAAGCGTCTTCTGAGCCCTTGAACGATCAAACGCGGTAACCACGCAATAGTCGGGGTCGCGCTCGGAGGACACCCCATGGCTAAGGCTGCCATCTTCGACCTGGACGGGACGCTCATCGACTCGGTAGATCTACACGCGATCGCTTGGCACGAAGCCATGCTGAAGTTTGGTCACGACGTCAGCTTCGACCAGGCGCGCAGTCAGATCGGAAAAGGCGGCGACAAGCTCATCCCGGTGTTCCTGTCGGACGATGAGCAAAAGGACCACGGCAAGGATCTCGAGGCCTGGCGGGGCGAGCGCTTCAAATCGAAGTACCTGCGAATGGTACGACCGTTTTCCGCGGTGCCAGACCTGCTGCACCGGGTGCGAGAGGCCGGTTTGCGGATAGCCGTCGCATCGTCGGCAAAGAAAGACGAACTCGAGAAGTATCTCGAGATCGCCGGGATCACGAAGCTTGTCGATACGAAAGTGTCCTCGGAGGACGTAGAAGAATCCAAGCCCGAGCCGGACGTCTTCACGGCTGTCCTGAAGAAGCTGGCGATCAAGGGCGGCGATGCCGTCGCGGTCGGAGACACGCCCTACGATGCGGAAGGGGCGTGTAAGGCGGGCGTGCGTACGATCGGGGTGCTATCGGGTGGTTTCAAAGAAGGCGATCTGCGACAGGCCGGATCCGTCGAAGTGTATCCTGGACCTGCTGCGCTGTTCGCGAACTTCGAGCGCTCGCTTTTGGCGGGCTGATAGGCGATTTCGCTTACCGCGACCGGCGGCTCTTTCAAAGACCAGCCGCGACGCCGAAACGACCTATGCCCGGCAGCTTGAGCGCGGGGCGCCGGATGTCGAACCCAAGGACGGCACCGAAGGAATTGAGTTCGAATCCCTCGACCCAGCCGATCGTCAGTCCGATATAATCCCGCGAGCGTGACAAACACACCGGTCCCCGACGGCGTGACGCCGGTCCAGCGTTCGTCATACGGGAAGTCCTTGCCGATCGCGGTCGGCGGCAGGATCGCGCGGAGTTCCGGCACGGCGTCGAGCGCCGCCTGCACGAATGTGTTCGCCGCAGTTCTGACCGTGGCTCGCGCTGGCGCGCTCTGTTTGATAATTGCAGCTTCAGCGCTGGTGCAACGTTTGGTGTTGGCTGCTGTCAGTCGGCGTGTGATCCGCCGGCGCGTTTTGGAGAGCCGCCACGCGCGTTCCTTTGTGAGGGGGCGCGTGTTTCACCACTAAAGTCTACGTAGCCCTCGCTCGCGCGACCGGAACCAGACCGCCCGCTATGCGCTTCAATAAACGGATTTCTCTAATGCTCAGAATTGAAGACTATGCATTGATTGGCGACTGTGAGACTGCTGCCCTGGTGGGGCGGGATGGCTCCATTGATTGGCTTTGCCTGCCAAGGTTCGATTCCGACAGCTGTTTCGCGAGGCTGCTTGGATCTGAAAATAACGGCTTCTGGCGCCTCACTCCGATCAAGCCGCACGAAGTCGAACGGCGGTACCAGCCGGGAACGTTGATCCTTGACACCACTTTCTCGGTCGCAGGGGGAGGCGTCCGCGTCACCGATTTCATGCCGCCTAAATCCAATCACTCACGGATCGTCCGCATCGTTGAAGGGCTTGAGGGGCACGTCGAAATGCAATGCGAACTCGCCGTGCGCTTCGAATACGGCAAGTCGATTCCGTGGGTCAGCCGTCTCGACGGTGCTTCCATCTCGATGGTCGCCGGCGCGTCCATGTTGGTGCTGGGCACGGACGTGCCGCTCAGAGGCAAGGGGATGCGGACCATCGGCAACTTCACTGTGTCGAAGGGCGAGCGCAAGAGCTTCGTGCTGACCTATCAGGTTTCGTACCAGGCTAAGCCGGCGACTGCAGATCCGTCTCAACTGCTTGAGGATGCGAGCCGGTTTTGGCGAGATTGGTCCGGCCGATGCGAAGCAGCGGGACCTTATTCGGCTGCTGTTTCGCGCTCTTTGATCACCCTCAAGGCACTGACCTTCCGGCCGAGCGGAGGCATTGTCGCTGCCCCTACCACTTCGCTCCCGGAACAGATCGGCGGGCCCAGAAACTGGGATTACCGGTTCTGTTGGTTGCGCGATGCCACGCTCACCTTGCTCACGCTCATGGGCGCCGGCTATTACGAGGAGGCGCTGGCGTGGCGCGACTGGCTTCTTCGTGCGGTTGCCGGAAGTCCCGATCAGCTTCAGATCATGTACGCCGTCTCCGGAGAACGCCGGCTGACTGAATGGGAAGTGCCGTGGCTATCCGGCTATGAGAAGTCAACGCCGGTCCGCATTGGCAATGCCGCACATTCTCAGCTGCAGCTCGATGTCTATGGCGAACTGATGGATTCGCTCTATCAGGCGCGGCGCGGCGGGCTGCCCGAAAACAAGCGCGCCTGGGCGATTCAATGCGCGCTACTGGCGCATCTGAGGACAATCTGGAAGCAGCCCGACGAGGGGATCTGGGAAGTCCGCGACGGCCGGAAGCAATTCACGTATTCCAAGATCATGGCGTGGGTCGCCTTCGATCGCGCCATCAAATCGGCCGAGGAATTCGGCATGCACGGTCCCATCGAAGAGTGGAAGGCTATCCGCGATACTATCCATGGCGATGTGTGCCAGCACGGCTATGATCACAACCGTGCCTGTTTTGTGCAGATCTATGGTGAGCCGCAGCTCGACGCCAGCCTGCTTTTGATTCCAGCCGTAGGCTTCCTTTCTCCGGACGACACGCGCGTGGTTTCGACAGTCGAGGCGATAGAGCGCGAGTTGGTGAAAGACGGCTTCGTGCAGCGTTACGATACGAAAAGCACGAAAGACGGGCTGCCGCCAGGCGAAGGAATGTTCCTGGCCTGCAGCTTCTGGCTCGCCGATGCCTATCAGCTCGCCGGTCGAGGCGGCGACGCCAAGGCGTTGTTCGAGCGGCTATTGTCCTTGTGCAACGATTTGGGATTGTTGTCCGAGGAGTACGACGTCGGCCGCCGGAGACTGGTAGGCAATTTCCCCCAGGCCTTTTCTCACATGGCCCTGGTCAATACCGCGCACAACCTCACACATCGCGACAAGCCCTCGGAAAAGCGCGGCGGCAAGAAGGCGATGCCGAGCAAGGATGCTGAACGGACGATCTTGGTACAAGGAGGTGACCATGGCTGACGGCACGAGCAATCCCGCTGCCCCGGCCTCCCCGGGTGCGCGTCCGAGGCCGGCGCCTCTCTATCCCATCGTGCTGCAGGGACAGCCGGCCTTGGTGACGGGCGCCAATTCAGGAATCGGCAAAGCGGTCGCCCTCGGTCTCGGCGCTTCGGGCGCGGACGTCGTCGTAAACTATGTGGCCAATCCAGAAGCGGCCGAAGATGTGGCCCACCAGATCGAGGCAGGTGGGCGGCGGGCCATTGCGATCAAGGCGGACGTCAGTAAGGAGGACGAGGTCAAGACTATGTTCGCAAAAGCCATCGATCATTTCGGAACGCTGCACATCTGCGTCAGCAACGCGGGACTGCAGCGCGATGCGCCGTTGCTCCAGATGACGCTGGAGCAGTGGAATACCGTGATAAACGTCAATCTGACGGGCCAATTTCTGTGTGCGCGAGAGGCCGTGCGCGAGTTCACCCGCCGCGGTGTCGCGCACGAGGTCTCGGCGGCGGCCGGCAAGCTCGTCTTCATGAGTTCGGTTCATCAGGAGATTCCCTGGGCGGGCCACGTCAACTACGCGGCCTCAAAGGGAGGCGTGATGCAGCTAATGCGAAGCATCGCACAGGAAGTGGCGCCCCTTGCCATCCGCGCCAATGCAGTCGCGCCGGGCGCCATCCGCACACCAATTAACCGCGCCGCCTGGGCGACGGTTGAGGCCTATCGCAGCTTGATGACGCTCGTTCCATACAAGCGGATCGGCGAACCTGATGACATTGCCCATACCGTGGCATGGCTGGCATCGGATGCAGCCGACTATGTGACCGGGGCAACCTTGTTCGTCGATGGCGGGATGACGTTGTATCCCGGCTTCACCACCGGGGGATGATTAAAGGAAGCAAGTGCCCGCTTGCCGCGAGTTGAGCTGCACGCACTTGGAGCTGCGCAGGCGTGGTTTCGAGTTGATGCATGAAAGTTGTTTTGTTCAAAAATGCCCATGAGGTGGAGGTCTCGGGTAGCGTGGGGCTCCGATTGCGCTGTTGGGCTGACATGCAGATGTTGCGTGCTGTCGGCTGCGCGAACTTGGCGCAGCCGCAAACGAGAGCTGAGGTGGGATCAGCGATTGGGCTGGTTTGGCGAATTAGACGTGCCCGAGTTGGCCCCGCTGCCCGATGCTTGGCCTACGGTGCCCTGATCGCTGCCTGTCGAACCCGGATTGGCTTCGGTCGCCGGTGACGGAGTCCGGATTGATTACCATCTTGACGGGATTGTTGTTCTGGTCTTCCGCGCGGAAGATGATTTGCTCATTAATTTGCAAGCAAATGAGCAAACGTGACGACGGTTACGGTTCTGTCCGGTCCCGAGCGGCGGCGGCGGTGGACCACTGCCGAGAAGCTTCGGATCGTGGAGGAGAGTCTGGCGCCTGGGGCCAGTGTTGTCGAGGTTGCTCGACGACATGATGTTCACCGCAATCTGGTTACGGTTTGGCGGCGGCAGGCGCGCACAGGCGTCCTCGCTTGCGGGCCTGAGCCGATGCAGCGGCACGATGACGAAGTCCGTTTTGCAGCAGTCTCCATTGCGCCGGACCGACAACCGTTGACGGCGCCGTCCGGGACCTGCGGTGCGATCGAGATCGAGTTCGCGGCCGGGGCTCGGATGCGGATCACGGGCGCGGTTGATGCCGCGACGCTGAGCGCAGTGGTGGCGGCGCTGACGGATGGACGGTCACGATGATCCCGTTGCCGACCGGCGTGCGGGTATGGCTTGCGACTGGCTATACCGATGTGCGGAAGGGCTTTCCGTCGCTGGCCTTGCAGGTTCAGGAGATCTTGCATGTGTTTCGTCATGGGGTCTCAACGTAATCGGCATGGGGGTCTCATCATCCCAATTCAATGAAATCAACGGCCTGAAGGGGTCCCATGAAGCCGATGGGGGTCATTTTTCGATCAGCATTCACACTGGCCAGCATTGTCGCAGCCGCTACAGCCTCATCAAATTCGAGCGGCAATCTTGGATCGGGAGGGATATTGACCTCACTCCTGCGAAATCGGTCAGCAAGGGTGCCAACTGCGAGGAAACAAATCCCGTGCTGACCATTTTGAAGCCGCACATCTGGCGCCGGGCGACTCGGCGCACCATTCACTAGGATCTATCCCTGTCCTCATCGGGCTACATGCGGACGTGCAATTCCTCTCACGCCAGGGCGGAGCCGAAGCAGTGAGCCCGCCAGCGGTTCGTTACGCATCTGGTCTGGATTCAGACCCTCGGACGCGCTGGTCACGTAGAGAAAGTCGAGATCATCGCCGGCGAACGCGCACATGGTCGGCTTGGAAACAGGTAGCGCGACTTCACGGTCGAACTGGCCATCGGCCGCGTAGCGTCGTAGCAGTCCGGCGCCGTGAACGGCGCACCAATACCCACCCTCCACGTCAATCGCGGCACCGTCGGGCAGACCGAGTGTCGTCGGTACCTGCGCAAACAGAGTCTTTGAACCCAGCGATCCTAGCTCAGGATCGAAGTCGAAGGCATAGATTGTGCCGGCATTGCTATGGGCAAGGAAGAAACGTCGAAAATCTGCGCTCCACGCCATTCCGTTGTGGAGTTCGGCCTCGTCGCCTTCCGGCCTGAGGCCTTCACTCAGCGTGAAACTATGCAACGAAGCCCGCTGCGGCGGCGGCGAGCCGGCGGTCGGATCGAACATGACGCCGATCCAGAACCGCCCAAAAGGATCGCAGAGGCCTTCGTTGAAGCGAAACAACTCGGGATTGAAGGGCGGGGGGGCCAGCAGATTTAGTGCTCCGGTCGCCAAGTCGAGGCGATGAACGCCGTAACGCAAAGCGACGAGCGCCGAATCTCCGTCCAGAAGCGCAAATGCGCCAAGGTCGCTACTGACAGGCCAGCTTCGGCAGGCGCCGCTCCGCGTGTCATAGCGATGCAGCGCCGGCGCCTTAATGTCGATCCAGTAGATCGCGCTCTCGGCAGCCGACCAGGTCGGAGACTCGCCGATAATCGCATGCGCATGGTAAACGACTTCGATATCCATCGGAAACCCCTAAACTTCGCGCCTAAGTAGGTTAAGATGCCCGTCGGGATCACGGAGCAACGCGTCGCGGTCCGCGGTCCAGACGATCCGTGTTGCCGCCACGTCGTTCGCCTCCAGTCGACCGATCGGCCGGCCGGCGGGGGTGCGATAGGCGAGCAGTTCGAGATGTGGCGTTTCTCGGCGCGGCATCATGGGTACGACATCGACAACGACTTGTGGCAGTCCGTCGAGAGCGGTCTGCGTTGGTCCGTCATTGACCGTCGGGTTCTGCATCGTCAGACCGAGTGCCTCGTAATAACGGCGGCTTGCGCCGGCGTTGGCGACGCTGATTGCCGAGTGATCGATGCCGAGCAGTCCTGCTCCATACCAACCGCTTCCGCTGCCCGGCTGAAATTGTAGCAGTTCAAGCGGGTGGCCCTCAGGGTCGCGGAACTTGATGGCGAGGATCCCTCCGGCAGAAGGGGGAAGCTTTACTGGACCCCTGGCCGAGATCGGCGTTGCCCCGAGAGCCGCGGCGCGTGTCCATGCCGCCGCCGCATCGGAAGCGACGAGCGCCAGATGCTGGAAGCAGAGGTCGGCGCTGCGAGCGGCGGTTGGATAGGGCCGCCCGGGCTCATCGAAGCTATCAAGATCGAGGCGCTGGTCGCCAAGGCGGAGCCGCAGCCGCGTGCCGCCCTGCTTGAGGCCAAGCAGCGCGATCTCCTCTCCAGAAATCGCCTCGTGCTGGTTGATCGCGAAGCCTAGCCCTTCGTAGAAGCGAGCCAGCTGCTCGGGTTCCTCGGTGGTGAGCCGGAAAGCGGTGATTGCTGTGAGCGCGGAACTCATGGGCGAACGCAGCCGCGCACGTTAGTGTAGATCGCCATCAACCGGTGTGAAGCGCACAGGAACAGGCGCGCCCGGTGGCGACCGCCGAAGGCGAGATTGGAGACGAGGTCGGGCGTCAGAATCTTGCCGAGAAGTTCCGCGGCGGGACTGATGCAATGGATCCCATCGGCGGCACTCGACCAGATATTGCCCTCCTCGTCGATGCGGAAACCATCGGCGAAGCCAGGCTGGACCTTGTGGAATTGCTCACCGCCGGACAACTTGCCGTCCTCGCCGACCCTGAAGCGGCGGATATATTGGCGGGGCGCCGCATCGAATTGGCGACCGCTTTCCGCGACGTAGAGGATGCGCTCGTCGGGCGAGAATGCGAGCCCGTTGGGTCCGTCGAAGTCGTCCGCTGCGATGGTCAGGTCGCCTGCAGACGGGTCGAGCCGATAGAGCGTCGGCGGTAACTCGGCTGTCTGCTTGCCACCCTCGTAGTCCGTATTGATGCCATAGTGCGGGTCGCTGAACCAGATGGATCCATCGGATTTGCAGACGACATCGTTTGGCGAGTTGAGGGGCTTGCCGCGATAATGACTGGCGAGAATCGTCACGGTCCCGTCGAGTTCAGTACGCGTGATGCAGCGATCGCGATGCGAACAGCCGATCAGACGGCCTTGCCTGTCGCGGGCATGACCGTTGGCGAAGCCCGAGGGGCGGCGGAATACGGAGACGCCGCCGTACTCGCTCCAGCGCAAGATGCGGTCGTTCGGCAGATCGCTGACGTAGAGACAGTCGTGGTCGGCGAACCAGACTGGCCCCTCAAGCCAGCGATATCCTTCGCCTAACGTCTCTAGACAAGCATTCGGCAGAACCATGGCATGGAAGCGATTATCGAACACCTGGACGTCGCTCATTCTGCGCTACCGGATGTGGCAGGGTTGCCGGAAGGGATCGACGTGCAGTTGCACGGTCATCAGGACTGCGGGCTTGTCGCCGCTGGTGCCCGAGCGGTGGCCCTTCTTGCCGTGGGTCTCCGCGCAGCCTTGGTCCTCGCCGAACGAGAACTCGCCAGGCCCCTGCTCGACGCGGGTCCCATCCATACTTTCTATCCACCAGCGGCCCGACAGCACGATAATCCATTGGGGCGCCGGATTTTCGTGCCAATCACCGACCCAGCCGACCGGCTGCACCGTAAACACGACGGTGGATGGGTACGTGTCCTGCTTGTTGTTCCACTGCGGATCTGCCGGGCCGACCCCTTCCCAGACATAGTCGGTGAGATGGCATTGCCTTTGGTGGCTGACGCCCTCCGCATCAACCCACAAATGCCAATAGGGGACGGAAGGCTTGGCTCCATGATCGCTCATCATCGATGCTCCTGCGCGATGGCATAGGGGTGGCTGGAAGCGAGCGGATGCGCGAGGAAAGGCCACAGGCCCGACCCGTTGGTGCCGATCACGATCAACAGGAAGCCCGCGCCAAGCGACAGATTCTTGAGAAAATCCCAGAGCAGCGCACGCCCATTGCTGTCGCGGGCCCTCCAAAAGTCACCCTGTGCCCAAAAGCGCTTGTAAAGAACCGCAGTAGCCGCGCAATAGGCCGCCATGATCAGCGCGGCCAAGCGATCTGCAAAGCCGGTCACGACACCGAGCGACATGATAATTTCGATGCAGAGTCCGCATAGAAGTACTGCCGCCGCGAGAATGCGCGGCTTGAAGACCTCCTGCGCCTGCGTCACCGCGCCTTCAAAACCCATGATCTTATCGAGCGCGCTGAACGGCAGAAACAGCATCACGAGCCCATAGCGCACGATAAGCGCGACGATCGCAGTAACGCTCATTTCAGTCGCTCCGCAATGCGATCGGCGACTCGTAAAGAGTTGGCGATGATGGTGAGCGTCGGATTCACGGCGCCGATTGCGGGAAAGAAGCTTGCATCGGCTAGATAGAGATTATCGAGTTCATGCGCCCTGCAATCGAGGTCGAGCACCGATGTCGCGGGGTCCGTGCCGAAGCGAGCGGTGCCGGCCTGGTGCGCGGTGCCGCCGAGCGGAATATCCTTGCCTAGATAGAGCGATCGTTCGAGCAGAACCGGTTTGTGTCCGGCTCGGTCAAGCACCTGCCTCAGCTTGCGCTTGAGATGGGCGAGCGCCAACGGGTTGGTCTCGACCAGATCGAGATGAACCTTGCCGTCCTTGTAGTAGATCCTGTTCTCGGGGTGCGGAAGATCCTCCGCCTGGAGCCAAAAATCCATCGAATGGCGCGCCATCACCTCGAACGGCATTTCCGGCAGCCATTCGAGCCATTCGGGCAGCGCCTCCCCCCGGATCTGATCGGAATGGCTGGTAGCGCACATCTGGACCAGGCCGAGCGGATAATCCCAGTCGTCCGCTCCGAAGTAGAAATCGCTGAATGCCAGTGTCTTCTGAAAGACGGTGTCGTTGACTTCGGGCATGACGGCCATCAAGACGCTCATGTTATGGCGCATGTAATTACGCCCGAGCTGACCCGATCCGTTCGCGAGCCCATTCGGATGCGCATCATCGGCCGAGCGCAAGAGCAGCAGCGCGGAGGACAGCGCTCCGCAGGCTACCACCACGATGTCGGCGGAATAGAGCTCGTCGCGGCCTTCGCGCGTTACATGGACTGCATCAACCGTCCGACCCGACCGATCGGTGCCGAGCTTGGATACATACGCGCCCGTCAGCAACGTGACGTTCGGATATCTGGCCAGCATGGGATCGATGCAGATTACCTGAGCATCGGCCTTGCCGTTGAGCAGACAGGGAAAGCCGTCGAAGAAGCTGCACCGCATGCAAGTGCTGGTCGGCGTCGGCTTACCGTTCTTCTCATCCAGCAGGATTCCAAGCGGAAGGTGAAACGGATGGAGGCCAATACCGCGCAGGTCGTCGGCAAGCTCGGCGATCTTTGGCTCGTGGCTCACGGCAGCGTGCGGATAGGGTCCGCTCGCCCACGGCTCCAACGGATCCTCGCCGCGCTGGCCGTGGACATGAAACAGCTGTTCCGCCTCAGTGTAATAGGGTTCGAAGACGTCGTAGCCGAGCGGCCAGGCAGGCGAGACGCCACCGGCATGTACCACCTCGCCAAAGTCGCGCTCACGCAGCCGAAACAGTGCCGCGCCGTAGACTTTCGAGTTTCCGCCGACGTAGTAGTGCAGGGCGGGGCTGAACGTGTCCCCTGCGGAATTCGTCCAAGTCTCGTCGGCTTGGTAGGTCCCATCGACAAACACGACTTGCGAATTCCAGTTCTTCTCGCTGCGCGGCAGATAGTCTCCCCGCTCCAGGATCAGGATGCGCTTGCCTGTCGGCGCCAGACGATGCGCCAGCGAAGCCCCGCCCGGCCCGCTGCCGACAACGATCAGATCAAAGTGATCTGAAGCCAAAGCCACGCAACCTCGTTATGTCTTTACCTTTTCGGACGCCGCAGGCAGCGGCGTCCCCGCGGCAGGAGGAATCGAGTTCCGATCGTGGACCAACACTTGATCGGCGCCAGTGTTCCTGTGTAGGCCGTTGGGTATGCCGCCGTTTTTGGGAAGCGCGGTCTTTTTTAAGCTTCGTGAATTGGCATCGCACCCGCATGTGCTGACCGCTGGCGCCTTGTGCCTGCTGGGCAGTTGGGGCGGCATGCGCTACCTCGCTCGCGCCCCCACCACTGGTGTAATTCCTGACGGCATGGCAATTCCCTATCCGGGATATCGCGGTCCGTCGCATAATCCAGCTCCTTGCAAGAAGTGGGACGGCACGGGCCAGATGGGCGTCAAGTCCTGAGAGGTCCTCGGCTGCTTCCGCCTGAGCTCTCCGGCCAATTGGACTTGGCGCGGAAGATGCCCGACACTCTGTGAGTGATTGCCTGGCTTCAGCCGACGAAATCGCCGTCGACGGCGGAAGCCGCTCGCTCGCGTTCGGTAGTTATGCGGAGTGTCCATGGCTGAGTACATCAGCGCTGCTTTGCTAGGTTTTGGATGCAAGCTGAAACTGACCTGACCAAGCGTCTTTTGTAGCTGGCTGCACGCTGTTTAACCCGTGTTCGAGATCTATGTCGGAGGGTGTCGAGATTCAGGTCGGAGAACCAGAAGAAGACTCATGCATCGCAACACGGGAGCCTCGAGTTGAAACCGCGCAATCTGTGACGCTCTTCGAGGAAAAATCTAGGAACTTCTTGGTGTCATCATACATTCACCATTGAGGATCGGGAGGAGGGTGTTGACGCCGCCAAGAAGCGATGCTGGCCGCATTTGATGGGAGAAGGACCTCATGTCTGTGATAGCAACGGGTCGTTACTCCAGCCGTTGGGCCAGGCTGATCCCGATCGCGTTCATCACCTACAGCTTCGCCTATATCGATCGAGCCAACTATAGCTTCGGTGCTGCAGGAGGCATGGCGCACGATCTTAATATCAGCGCGACCGCGTCCTCGCTGCTAGGTGCGCTGTTCTTCCTCGGCTACTTCTTCTTCCAAGTGCCAGCGGCCTACTACGCCGAGAAGTGGAGTGCGAAGCAGCTGATTTTTTGGAGTCTGATGCTGTGGGGCATCTTCGCCGCCGCAACCGGACTATTGACCGACATTGGACTGCTCTACGTGGACCGCTTCTTGCTAGGCGTGGTGGAGAGCGTGGTGCTGCCGGGAATGCTGATCTTTCTCAGCCATTGGTTCACGAAGGCGGAACGCTCGCGCGCGAATACCTTCCTCATCCTAGGCAACCCAATCACCGTGCTGTGGATGTCGATCGTCTCCGGCTATCTGATCCAGGCATTCGGATGGCGCGGTATGTTCATCATTGAAGGTGCACCGCCGATTATCTGGGCCTTTGTCTGGCGCGCCATGGTCGAGGACTGGCCAAGTCAGGCGGCTTGGCTCGATCCCAACAAGCGCGTCGAACTCGAACGTAAGCTCGAAGAAGAACAGCGCGGGCTCCAGCCGGTAAGGGACTACGCGGCCGCGTTCCGCACGCCGGCGGTCATCACGCTTGCGATCCAGTATTTCTGCTGGAGCGTCGGCGTCTATGGCTTCGTGATCTGGCTGCCATCCATGCTCAAATCCGCAGGCGAAACCTCGATCGTACTGGTTGGTTGGCTGTCGGCCGGGCCGTATCTTGCCGCTGCAGCATTTATGATCATCGGTTCGCACTTTTCGGACCTCAGCAGCAACCGGAAAAATTTCGTCTGGCCGTTCCTGCTGATCGGGGCAGTAGCGTTCTATGGGTCCTACCTGCTGGGAAGGTCGAGCTTCTGGCTCGGTTACGTTCTGCTAGTTCTTGCGGGTGCCACGATGTATGCGCCGTACGGCCCATTTTTCGCTTGGATAGCCGAGATGCTGCCACGCAACGTCGCGGGCGGCGCGATCGCACTGATAAACTGCTTCGGAGCGCTTGGATCGTTCGTGGGATCGTATTTCGTCGGCTGGCTCGACGGAGTGACGGGTGGTTCGGGCGCGTCTTTCCTGTTCATGGCAGTCGCCCTGCTGGTATCGGTGGTTCTGACTCTGACGCTGCGGAGTGACGGTCACTCCGAAATGCACCCTCGAGTCCGGACATCTTCGAGATGATCGATGGGAAACTAATTTGGGGCGTTAAGCCACTTTCGCGCCCGACTTCCGGAAAGGTTCTGGTTGTGTGGAAACGGATGGCTCGGAAGCGGGCGAGGTCGACAATCGGTGCGGGCCATCGACGTTATCGCGTCGGATCGTCCGATAGCCGGCCGAGGTGTTTTTTGCGCCCGGTGTGCTGCTTCCCGGCCTTCAGGCGGCGCGAATGTTGGCCTTGTGCCAGCCTCTATGGTTCGTTCTATTGCGCCTAGCGAAAGAACCCTCCAATTTCACGGCCTCGGCTTCGGGGGGCCAGCCTGCTTGACACGCTCCCAACCGCCAAACTCGAGTATTTCGTTAATGCATTGACTGAGTATGCCGCCTCGGAAGAGTGGTCGGCATTACGCCGCTACCTTCATCAACAGCGTCTGCAAGTTCGCGGCCGGAACTGCCGGGCTGAACAGGAAGCCCTGCATCTGGCTACAGCCGAGCCGGCGGAGAATCTCGCGTTGCGCTTCGGTTTCGACACCCTCTGCTGTGGTCAACATGTGGCAGGCCGCGGCCATGGTCACCACGGCCTGGACGATCGTCGACGAGCCGTTTGGATGGGCGATGTCCTTCACAAAGCTGCGGTCGATCTTGATCTTGTCGAATGGGAAGCGGCGCAGGTAGCTCAGCGATGAATAGCCGGTGCCGAAATCGTCGAGCGCAATGTGGACGCCGAGATCGCGCAATTGGTGGAGGATGGTGAGTGCCTCGTCATCGTCGCGGATCAAGACCGCTTCCGTTACCTCGAGTTCGAGCCGGTCAGGCGCAAGCCCGGAGGCTTCGAGCGCGCTCGCCACGCGCAAGGCAAGGGTCTTCGACCTGAATTGCGCTGGAGAGACGTTCACCGCAAGTCTCGCATGCCCAGGCCAGCCGGCGGCCTCGGCGCAGGCACGCTTCAGCACCCACTCGCCGATCTCATTGATTAACCCGGTCTCCTCGGCGACCGGAATGAACTCGGCCGGGGAGATCATGCCGCGCCCCGGATGCCGCCATCGCAGCAGCGCCTCGCAGCCGGCCACCGTATCGGTCGCTAGGTCGACCAACGGCTGATAGTGAATGTCGAACTGGCCTCCCGACAGCGCCTGTCGCAGATCGATCTCCGTCTGCCGGCGCGTTCTCACCTGCGCGTCGAGTGCGGGCGTGAAGAAGCGGTAGGTTCGGCGGCCCTCCGACTTTGCCGCATACATCGCGAGGTCGGCGCTCCTGAGCAGGTCCTCGATGCTTGACCCATGATCGGGGGCGATGGCGATGCCGATCGAAGCATCGATCGGCAGCTGCTGGCCTCTGCACGCCACCGGTGCGCGCAGCGCCTGCATGATCTGTTCCGCAAGCAGCGAGAGCGTGTCCTGTTCGCGCGCGCCCTCTTTGACGATGGCGAACTCGTCGCCGCCGAGCCGCGCCACGAGATCCTGCGGCCCCACGCAGCTGCGCAGCCGTTGCGCGACCTGCCGCAGCAGTTCGTCGCCGGCCTCATGGCCGAGCGTGTCGTTAACGCCCTTGAACTCATCCACATCGATATAGAGGATCGCAAAGGGCTTGCCTTCGGCGAGCTGCGCAACGCGGTGTTCGAGATGGCCGCGCATCAGGACGCGGTTGGGCAGCTCGGTCAGCGCGTCGTAATGGGCGAGGTGTGCGATGCGCTCCTGGGCGCGGATGCGCTCGGTGACGTCCTCATGCGTCGCCAGCCATCCGCCGGAAGCCACAGGCACTTTCCTCGTCTCGATCAGGCGTCCGTCGGAGGTTTCCAGAAGCGCATTCTGGGCGCGGTGCATGTCGCGCATGATGGCGCGGCAATATCTGTCGACGTCGCCGGCGAACGAGCCCGTTTCCTTGCGATGGCGCACCAGCTCCTGCAGCGTGCAGCCTGGTTTCACCACGTCGCTGGACAGCCCGTACATCTCGATGAAGCTGCGGTTCGAGACGATGATGCGCCCGCCGGAATCGAACAGCAGCAGACCTTGGCTTAGATTGTTGATGGCACAATCCAGCCTTTCCTTGTCGACGCTGAGCTGTCGGGTCATCTGGCGGAAGATTAGATAGAGCGTGAGCACGATCAACAGGATCGAGCAGGTTGCGACGGCGATAAAAAATTTGGTCTGCGACCGCCATTTGGCCAGCGTCGAATCGACGGTCCTGGTGGCGATAATGACGAGCGGTTCGGCCGCCAGCCGCCGCGAGGCGATTAGGCGGTCCCTGCCGTCGACCGGGCTGGTCAGCCGCGCGCTGAGTGAGGACTGCTCGAACACGGCCTGCTGGGCGGCCGAGCCTGTCTTGAAGTTGGCGCCGATCATCGCCTCCACATGCGGAAAGCGCGCGAGTAGCTGGCCATCGTCGCGATGCATCGCGATGGACGAATCCGCTCCGAGTCCGGCGGAGGCGAAGAAGGCTTCCAGCAGCTCAGGCGGGATTGCGCGCGTCACGACGCCCAGGAACTCGCCGTGCGGACCCGACACGCGCCGGGCGAAAACGACGGCCTTACGGGAGGAAAAGCGGCTTGCGACAACCTCGACTTCTTCGCTGAAGGCGGGATCGTATTTGAGGCGGTTGAAATAGTCGCGATCGGAAATGCGGATATCTGCCACGGGCCAGCGTTCCGAGGAGTTGATCAGCACGCCCTCGGCATCGAAGATGTTGGCGCCGGCGACATCGGCCCAGCCGCTGCTCTGCCGTCGTATGATCTCGTGGATCTCGAGCGTTCCCATCTCGCTGTGGAAGCGGTCGGCCGACTCGATGCTGTAGCCCTCGAGTTGGCCGATGATGCTCTTTTGCAGGATGGCGAAGTCCTCGAACTGCCGATCGAAGTGGCGCGCCAGAAGCAGCACCGCGCTTTCTAGCCCCTTGCGCCCGTCCTCGATTGCGTCCTGCCTGAAGCGGGCTATCGCAAGGCCGGTGCCGAAGGCGATCGCCGTCATCAGCACGAGCCCGGTGACGATCAGCCCGATCACCGGCGCGCGATACAGGTCTTCTGCACGAGGATTGATTGCCTGTCGGGTCCACCGCGCCCATGGTTCGTGAATGCTTCTCATTGGCATCTCCCCCTGCCCGAAACTTAGGCACGAACTCAGAAGGTGGAGTTAGCAAGCACGGTTAGAAAAGAATGAATCGCTGCAAAGTCATAGGCTTGTTCCAGCGCAGAACGGCGTGAGCGTCTCAGGCTCGGCGTCTTGGCTGAGCGCCGGGGCGACGATATCTGTTGAGCTACCGTCCCGCTCGGGAGGCCGAGCCGGAGAGATCGTCCTCCTTCGCACGCTGCGGCGTCGCGCAGGCTCAGGTTGATCCCGCGATCGCGGTACCCTCTCGGTGTGGCTTGGACGACTGCGAGGTGGCGCGGCGTGGCGCCTCGCGTGAACGGGCCTTCTTCAGCGCCGCGACGAACTGCACCACAGCTTGCAGCATCTGGTTGGGCTTGATCTGATGTTTGGAGATTAACCTGGCGCCGCTGCGCATGATCGTACGCGAGGACAGCATAATCGTTGCATCCGGCCTCAGCCGCGCAGAAATGCCACTCGGTCCGACATCGATCCTGCTGATGCCGAGCGCGCTGCAATCCAGGCGGAGCTCGGCGAGGGTCAGGAGATTCGTTGCTTCCGGCGGCAATGGGCCGAAGCGAATTTCGATTTCGTCCTCGATCTCTCCGAGCTCGGCGGCGCTCTCAGCCCGTGTCAGCCGGGCATAGATGTCGAGCCGGGTTGCCTGGTCCTGCACGTAACTTTCCGGCAGAAGCGCAGGCGTATCGACGCGCAGCTCTGGCATCCACATGTCGCGAGCGTGTTGCGGCCGTCCCTGCACGGCGCGCGTCAGAAGATGGTGGTAAAGTGCAGGCCCGAACACATGAATGTGCCCGGCCTGCTGGTCGGACAATAGATCGCCGGCGCCACGCAGGTCGAGATCGCGGGCGCTGATCTGAAACCCCGCACCCGGCCGGCTCAGCTCCTGCAGCGCTGTCATCCGCTTTTGCGCCTCATCGCCGGGCTCATCCGTGAGCAGATAGGCAAAGGCGCGGGTGCCGGCGCGTCCGACCCGCCCGCGCAACTGGTGCAGTTGTGCGAGGCCGAAGCGCTGGGGCGCGCAGATCAGGATCGTATTGGCTCGCGGAATGTCCAGACCATTCTCGACGATGTCGGTGGCGAGAAGCACGTCGGCGTCGCCCGCAACGAACTGCATCATGCGATCGTCGACATCGCGCGCCGGCATCCGTCCATCGATGACGACGACACGCAGCTCCGGCGTGTTGCGATGCAGCCGCTCCTCCATCGGCCCGAGATCCTTGATGCGCGGGCATATCACGAAACTCTGGCCATGCCGCCGATGTTCGCGGCGCAGCGCCATTGCCAGCGTGGAATCGAGCAGGGGTGAGATCTTGGTCACGATCGGGACCCGCTGCGCCGGGGGCGTCGCGATGACGCTAAAATCCCGCAGGCCCGCCATTGCGGCGGCCATGGTGCGTGGGATCGGAGTAGCGCTCATGGTCAGGGTGTGGACGCCGGCGCGCAGGTGTGCGAGCTTTTCCTTGTCAGCTGCACCGAAATGCTGCTCTTCGTCGACGATGACGAGCCCAAGGTCTGAAAAGGCGATGTCCTTGGCTGCGAGCGCGTGGGTGCCGATCACGAGTTTGAGCGAGCCGTCGCGAAGCTGACCTTTGACGGCGCGCGCTTCGGCCAGCGGCGCGAGCCGCGACAGATGGCCGACCTCGATTTTAAACGGCGCGAAGCGCTTTTGAAACGTCAAGACGTGCTGGCGTGCGAGCACTGTGGTCGGCACGACCAGCGCCACCTGCTTACCCGCGAACACCGCGGCGGCGGCGGCGCGCAACGCGACCTCCGTCTTGCCGAAGCCGACATCGCCGCAGACGACGCGATCCATCGGATGGCCGGAGGCAAGGTCGTGGAGCACGTCCTCGATCGCCACGCCCTGGTCCGGCGTTGCGAGATAAGGGAAGCCTGCGACGAAACGCTCGTATGCGGCCGGCGGCGGCACGAGGCGCGGCGCCTTGGTCTGCCGACGCGTCAGGATCGCCTGGGACAGCATCTGCGCGGTCCGGTCGATCTCGCGCTCGGCTTCCAGGCAACGCGCAGCCCACGAACGGCCATCTGCGTCGTCGCGCGCGATTCCGCTCGTGTCATGCGCATAGGGCCAGATCAGCGCGAGCTCGGCCGTCGGGACCAGGACCGCCTCGTCGTCGGCAAAGACGAGGCGCACCATTTCGCACGCCGAGAGGTCGGCGGCCGAAACCTGCTGGAGGCCCTGCAGCACGGCAAGCCCGCGCTGCAGATGGATGACGGCACTGCCGAGCGTGGGACGTATCGCGGCTTCCGTCGAGGCCTGTTGCCGCGCCATCGGCTGCAGATGATGCGCCCGGCTGCCGAGAACGTCGGCTGCCGCGATCACCAGCAGCGGCCGCGTGCTTCGGGTCCTGAATCCTGCATCGAGATCGATCAGCAGCGAGTTGATCTCGCCCGGCGGCGGACGCGAGGCGCGGGCCCAATCCGGTTGGCGCAGCGTCTTGAGGCCGGCGAGACGCTCCATGCGCCGCAGATCCTGCGCGGTGCCGGCGGCGAACGCAATGCCGGTGTTGCGCCGTCTGGCCTCGCCGATGAAGCGGCGCAGCGCCGTACTGGCGGACGGCTGGCGGGAGAAATTCGGGATTGCCTCGATCTCGGAGGATGGCGGCAGCACCAGGACATTCCGCATCGCCTCCTGCCATTCGTGGCGGCTGATGAAGGCCGCTGTTCGGCTGCGTGCATCACCACTCGTCTCGATCGTCGTGAGTCGCGCGTCCGCGCGCGCCGGCACATTCGCATCGGCGATGATGCTCGTTCCGCAGAGATAGGCGAAGATGCTGGTGCTCGCACCGGCATCCCCGATCAGCCTGCGCTCCGACATCGGATCGATGACCAGGTCTCCGAGGCTAGTCAGGTCGCGCTGATCGGCTGGGTCGAAGCGATGGATGGCCTGGATCACCCCGTCGGGATGGTCGATCCGTACCGGCCCCAAGGCGCCGCCCGGGAACAACTCGATGGTCTGGCCATGACACAGCACGCCGCCGGGATAATCGGCCGGCTCGTCGAGTTCGTAGCCTGCGTTGGCGAGGAAACGTCGGAGCTCATCGATGTCGACGTGCTGCCCGACCGAAAGCTTCAGGCTGGCTTGGGACCAGGCTTGCGGGCCCGGTACGCGCGGCAGCATGGCGTCGACGGTGGCGACGAGCAGAGGCGCGGTCGTGCCCTCCGCGAGCCGCCGCAGCACGCTGGCGCGGCGCCCGGTGATCTCGCGCGAGGGCTCGACCTCATCGAAGGGAAGTGTGTCGAAGCGCGGCAGCACCACAACGTCGCAACCCGGATCCAATCCATGCAGGATTGCACCAAGGCGCTCGGCGCGGTTTTCGTCCATCGCGAGAAACACCACCCCGGCTTTGCGCCGCGCCTTCAAGAGACGCAGCGCGATCAAGCCGGTAGGCGCGGCGGACGACAGCGCCTGCGCGCGCTTTCCCATCTTGCCAGCCCTTTTCGACCTCGAGGCTTTCGGATTCGATTCGCGCACACGGTTGTCCATCCGGAGGGAGAACACCGGGGCTGTGGTCGAGTTCCGGTGCGAAGCACAGCATCTGGATGCGAACGTTAGGAGGTGTGGGTGTCCACAACAGGTGAGCCGCTCGGCTGGGAGGCACGGGCCGCCTCAGAAACATAGCTTAGCAAATCGACGCGCAAGTACGGCCGAATATCTCTTTCACGACCCTGAACGTATGTAGCGCCTGATCATTGATCCGCGCTAAGCCAGAGGGACGCTCGGGAAAACTCTACGCCCTTTAGGACGCTGGCGATTGCCGCCAGCGCCTCGTCGACCTTGATCGTTGCACAGTGAGACTTCGCAACGACAGCACGACAATCTATTCGGACCCTACTTCTGCGGTTGGGAGCTTGAGTTCGGCGATTGGGTCGCGGAAGGTGAGCTAGAACTATTCGTGCCGGGCGAAGAATGGCTGCTCGATCCGGTTGTCTCTTCTGATCCCCCGGCGTTCATGGCTTCAAAAACAGACATTCCGTGAGGGCCGATGGTCATCACTACGGGGTCGCCATCAGGGGACTTTCCTTGGACGACGAACGACTGGGCGACGATCTTTACGTCTGTAAAGCCCTCGCTTTCAAGGCTCTTTTTGAGCCTCTGTGCTATAGCAATATTTTGTGGCTGCCCATCATTGGATTGGTTTTGAGTAGCTCGCGAAGTTTGCGCACCAGAACTCGGCGATGATTGTGCGAAGGCTGGGGTCATCAGCACGGCCAGCGTTGAAGCGATAACGAAGAATTTCATTTCGGCACGTCCTCACTCAGGTGGTGGAATAGCAATACAGCGCAGAGCCGCGGCCGATGTTCCTAACCGTAATCTAAGACGTTAGTCACGTCATTCCGCGCGGCTGCGATGACGCTTGGCGAACGAACATCAAGGGAGTTGGAGTGAAATGAGTAATTTGCCGAGCGTCGGCTGCCCGGCCAACGACGACTTGGTTTAGCCGCTGAGCGCTCTGCCAGCCTAGCCGGATCTCGGCGCCACGCTGGCCGCAGACGATGCAGACGAACTTGTCTTCGACATCGGAGATGCGCAGCTCATCCGGCCGGCGGTCAGCGTCATCGGGCACCGTGATGTGGTGTCCGCAGACGTAGTCGGTGCGGCGTCTCCACTCTGGGAAACTCTTCACGGCGATCTGCCAGTCCGGCCGGATGTCGGCGTTGCGCTGGCCGCAGACGGTGCACATAAATTTGTCTTGCGAGATCGGAGATGAAGCGGGCCCGGTGTGCCTAGGAGCCCGGGCCCATAGCCTCAACTTCGTGGTCGGCAGGCAGCTCGGCTACATCAGCATCCTCAACCGGAATGGCGACACCGCGTTGATCGATCGCAAGCGCTCACCTCTCCGCTCAAGGGCGCCCGCGACGGCAGAGCCCGGGCAGCTGGAGGCATGCGCCTGCGGTCGGGTCGGGAAGTATATCAAGGCACGCCACCGCCTTTTTGGAGCTGGAAGTGATCGCCGAGATAGAGTTTCCAATCTTCGCGACAATCCGAATTAGATCGTCATTGCTGATGCTCAAGCGCTTTCGCACCGATCTCACCTGCGCCTCATCTGCGAGGTCCAGCGTGGTGCGTATCGGACGGAGTTTTCATCCCGCGGCGGCGCTGAAGGCGACGACGATGAGCGGAGGGGCGCGCCAGGCGACCAGCAGAACGAAGCCGACAAGCGCGATGCCGAAATCGCGCGGCGAATGCACGGTCGTCGTCCATGCCGGATCGTACAACGCAGCGCACCAGTGCGCCGACCACTGCAGCGTTGATGCCGCGCATCATCGCCTGAGCGCTGGCGCGATAAGGAATCCCAGAAGCGGAGTGCGCCAAGCAGGATCAGCATCCCGGGCAGGAAGATGCCGGTGAGGCCAAGCGCCGCCCCGGCCAGCCCGTGCAGCTCCGGAGACACTACAGTGCCCAGGTAAGCAGCGAAGGTGAAGGGGCGGCCCCGGTATCGCTTGGGCGGCGCCGTAGCCGGCGAGGAATGCGTCGTCGCTTAGCCAGCCCGGCTCGACGAAAGCTTCACGGAGGAGAGGGAGCACGACGTGGCCGCCGCCGAAGACGAGCGCGCCGGCCGGCGAGCCGCCCAGGACGATCGCTCGATCTTGGCGATCGACGCCGTGCTGAAGAGGATCATGAGCGCGGCCACCACTGCGATCGAGGCGCGTTCGCGGTCGGGACAGAGGTTGCGCACCATGCCCCAGACCGTGTGCGCCACGATGGCGACCGCGGTCGGCTTCAAATCAGCCCGGCGGCCGACTGGCCCGCTCAACGCGCCGGCGCGGTAGGCGAAGAGGACGAGGATCGCGGCCGACAGCAGGGTGAAGCCGGTCCAGGCGGCGAGTGCGCCCAGGTAGCCGGCCCGCATCAGGCCGATCGAGAAGCTGACCTGACTTCTGGCGGGGCCCGGCAGGAATTGGCACAACCCGGCAGATCGTCGTAGGCGTGTTCGTCGTCCCTTCCGCCGCAGTGATGCGATGGGTGTTCGAACGGTATCGGCGTATCCAGAGTGCGATCCACCTTATCGCGCAAAAGGACTAGCTGAGACTGGTGGCAAACAGGGGATGCCGGCATTCCCGCCCGGTCCAGCTCTCGCTGCACGCAGCCGTGATGTTTGCCTACTTCGCTGGCTTGTCCGCTTCGTCCATCGCTGCCAGCGAGACAGCGGTATGCGCATAGGCGCCTCCCGCCCGCATCTCGGCCGCCACCCAGATTGCCTCCATCAGCTCCTGGCGTGTTGCGCCATGACGTAGCGCGGCCTTGGTGTGACCTTTGATGCAATAAGGACATTGCGTGACGTGTGCCACAGCAACCGCAATCAGCTGCTTGGTCTTTGCCGGTAGTGCGCCGTCGGCGAACACCTGTCGGCTGAAGGCCTGGAATGCTTTTTCGGTCTCCGGCGCGAGGGCTCGGCGCTTCTCGGCAAGCTCCCGTGACGACGGGGGGTACATCGTATCGGTCATTTACGCTCTCCCTGTTCGCGACAAGAGCGGAACTAGCCATCGCCCATTATGGGCCGGCATGATCGCCCGCACTCAATGGTAACCAACGCACATCACGTACTCCCGTAGCAGCACCTCCTCGTATTCAAGCTCTTGCAGAAGGGCCTCCAGCGCGTCGCGGGCGTTGAGCACGCCTATGGGCCGGGACTCGCGGTCCAGGATCGGAACGTTCTTCAGATGCCGTTCCTTCATGATCAGCCAGATTTCGTGCAAGAGATTGTCAGGCCGGCAATAGATTACGGCTTGGGTCATCACGGCCGATGCAGCCGCCATGCAGCCGGCTCCTTGGCAATGGCTGATCTGGCGGACGATGTCGGTTTTGGTTATGACGCCGGCCAACGCGCCATCGGCGTCGCTCACGACCACAAGGTCATCATCGAGATCGCGCAAGAGAGTTGCCGCGGCGATGAGCGGCGCATCGGCGCCTATGGTTATGAGCCGATCGCGTGCGGCTGGCAGAATTCCCTCGACAATCATTGCAGTTTGAAACTCCTACGTCAGGTTCCGCATCCTTGATCAAGGTTGGGCTTCGAGGTCGCCGATGCCGGATAGATGCGCACGCCGCAGCGTATCTTCAGGCACCAAACGCGATCCTCAAAATTGCGACAAGTCCCGCGATCCCGAACGAAAAACAACCCAAACGCACTCCGACCAGCACCGGGATCTTGATCCTCGAGTGGACGTAATCTTCGATCACCACCTGGAGACCGAGCGCGGTGTGTTGGAATAACGTGATCAGAAGGAGCGTCATCAGCGTTGTCGTGACCGGGCTCCTGAGCCAAGCGATCACTGCCGAGTAGCCATCCCCTGCGTGCGTCACGATTGAGACGGCAAACCATCCGGTGAGTGGCACAAGTGCAACGGCCGAGACGCGTTCGCGCCACCAGTCTTCGACTCCGTCTCTCGCCGAGCCGAGCCCAAGCGCCCGGCCCAACGGCGAGCGCATCGCTGCCTTGCTCATCGGTCGTATCCCGCCAAAGCAAATTTGATAGCCCAAGTGAGGACCGTGAGCGCTACGCTCACGGCGACGACAGCCCATCCCGAAGTGTAAATGGCTCTGAGACTAAAGCCATAGCCTGCATCCCAGGCTAGGTGCCGAACGCCACCGCAAAAGTGCAGGAAGAAACAGAATGTGCAGCCAAACATCAAGACTTGGCCAAGCCATGACCTGATGAATGCGTGAGCTACGGCGTAGCTGTCGGGGCCGGCCGCCACGGCAAGCAGCCAGATCACGAGCGCGACGGCATAAGCGCTCAGCGCAACGCCCGAGATTCTGTTCGCAATCGACAGGACCGAGGTGAGCTGAGGCCTGTAGATCTGGATGTTGGGCGAAAGTGGCTTTGGGCGACCTGATAGAGCATTCGCCATGTCTCGATCCCCTTTTTGTTAGCTCCGGCGCTCGACCAGCATCTTCTTGATGTCGGCGATTGCCTTTCCGGGATTTAGGCCCTTGGGACAGGTCCGTGTGCAATTCAGAATGGTGTGGCATCGATAGAGCCGGAATGGATCCTCAAGCTCATCGAGCCGTTCGCCTGTCGCCTCGTCGCGGCTATCAACCAGCCAGCGGGCTGCCTGAAGCAGAACTGCGGGACCGAGAAAGCGGTCACCGTTCCACCAGTGACTCGGACATCCAGAGGTGCAGCAAAAGCATAGAATGCACTCGTAAAGGCCGTCGAGCCTGTGTCGCTCCTCTGGAGATTGGAGCCGCTCTCGCGCCGGATCCGGTGTCTTCGAACGAAGCCATGGTTCGATGAGCTGGTGTTGAGCGAAGAGATGCTTCTGATCCGGGACCAGATCCTTGATGATCCTCATATTCGCCAGGGGATAGACGTTCGCAGGCGTCGCCAGATCGGATATGAACCGAGTACAGGCCAGCCAGTTGGTGCCATCAATGTTCATTGCGCAGGAACCGCAAACACCCTCGCGGCAGGAACGGCGGAAAGCGAGGGTCGAGTCGATCCTGTTCTTGATCCAGATGAGGGCGTCCAGGACCATTGGACCGCAGTCGTCGAGATCGACCTGGTAGGAATCGATGCGGGGATTTTCTCCAGAGTCTGGGTCGTAGCGATAGACGTCAAAGCGTTTCATCCGGGTCGCGCCGCGCGGTGCTGGCCAAGTCCGACCCCGTCCGATGCGCGAGCCTGCGGCGACGCCAAGATTCCTGGGCACCGGAAAACGCTTGAGCACGGTAGTCCGCGGTACCTCGTCTGAGGATCGAACGATCACGTCGCGCCTCCTCGCAAGCCGCCGAGCACTCCCAACCTTTGCTGGAAGCGCGGCAAAACTTTACTAACCCAACCTCAATGGGGAGATCGTCAGGATGTTTCTCGAGATTGTCAGCATCTGAATCCGCCTTTCGCTTATGCTTCAATCGCCATTGAGAAGCACGCATTTTAGCACGACAGCATCGTTATGCGCAGCATCATGTGCGGAGTAGACGAGCGTGACCGGCCCATTCCGTGCGAGCTCACGCAATCGCCCGAGCTCGGCCTCATGCCGCTGGATTTCCGACCGGTAGCGCCGCCGAAATTCCGGCCAGCGCGCGGGGTCATGTCCGAACCATTTGCGCAATTCGGTGCTGGGCGCGATCTCCTTCATCCATTCATCGATTTCGGCAGCCGCCTTTCTGACTCCCCGCGGCCACAGGCGGTCGATGAGGATCCGCGTTCCATCATCGGAGGCGGGTGGTTCGTAGGCTCGCTTCAGCCTGATGCGGTCAGCCGCGACCTTTCCACCCGCGTATTTCCTCCCTGTGTCCATGACTGTGCGGCCGGTGCTGCGTACCCGCGATCTGTCGGTGCGCGACGATGTCAACCGCGTCGTTTTTGAAGTGTGCATCGCAACAGGGAAGCGCGTGATTTTCAAAGGGTCGCTGGCCGGGAATGTTCCCTCCAGCTCTATGTCCAACTGAAGATCCCGTTCCTTCTTGGCGTCCGCATCAACTAAATGTTTCGCCATTGCGCGTACTCCATCTCGATCACGGCCGGTTTTCGCCTGAAGCCGATCAACTCAAGCAACCTGGTCTCCAGTCCTGCAGGTGTCGCTGCGAGATCACTGAATTCGAGGGAGAACCTCGAATTCATGAAATCGCGGCGGCGATGGCAGGGTCCATTCGAGGGTGGTCGCACCTTCACCCCAAGGATTGTTCGAAGCTGCACGCTTTCGCATGAACGCGTAGCCGAGACCCGCGAAGAAAACGACCAGACCCACAGCGGAAATATATGCTCCGATTGATGAAATGAGGTTCATGCCCGCGAACGCGTCCGGATAGTCGGCGATACGTCGTGGCATTCCTGACAAGCCCAGAAAGTGCATCGGAAAGAATGCGAGATTGACGCCGACGAAGGTCATCCAGAAATGGAGCTTCCCCAGCGTTTCTGAATACATGTACCCGGTGATCTTGGGAAACCAGTAATACCAGCCGGCGAAGATCGAGAAGACAGCACCCAGTGACAAGACGTAGTGGAAGTGTGCGACCACATAGTAGGTATCCTGGAACGACCGGTCGACGCCCGGATTTGCCAGCACCACACCGGTCACGCCACCAATCGTGAACACGAAGATAAAGCCGATCGCCCACAGCATCGGCGTCTTGAACTCGATCGAGCCGCCCCACATGGTCGCGATCCATGAAAAGATCTTTACGCCGGTGGGGACCGCTATGACCATGCTGGCGAGGGCAAAGTAGGCTTGAGCGCTGCTGGTCATGCCGACCGTATACATGTGGTGCGCCCAGACGACGAAGCCGATGAAGCCGATTGCAACCATCGCGTAAGCCATGCCGAGATAGCCGAACACGGGCTTGCGGCTGAAGCTAGAAACCACCTGGCTGATGATCCCGAAGCCCGGCAATATCATGATGTAGACTTCAGGATGGCCGAAGAACCAGAAGAGATGCTGGAACAGCACCGGGTCGCCGCCACCTTCCGCAGCGAAAAAGGTTGTTCCGAAATTGCGATCGGTGAGGAGCATGGTGATCGCGCCGGCGAGTACCGGCAGCGACAATAATAACAGGAACGCCGTAACCAGCACCGCCCAGACGAACAGGGGCATCTTGTGCATGGTCATCCCGGGCGCACGCATATTGAAAATAGTAGTGATGAAATTGATCGCACCCAGTATCGAAGATGCGCCGGCAAGGTGAAGCGACAGGATCACGAAATCGACGGCGGGGCCAGGGTGTCCAGACGTCGATAAAGGCGCGTACAGGGTCCAGCCGGTGCCGGCGCCGAGCGCGCCCGGTTCTCCTTCCATGAATGTAGAGATGATGAGTAGCGCAAATGAGGACGGGAGCAGCCAGAAGGAGATGTTGTTCATGCGCGGGAAGGCCATGTCCGGCGCGCCAATCATCAACGGTACGAGCCAGTTGCCGAATCCGCCCATCATGGCCGGCATGAGGGTGAAGAAGATCATGATCAGCCCATGGCTGGTCACAAAGACATTGTAGGTGTGAGTGTTCGTGAATATTTGCAGGCCAGGCTCCTGCAACTCGGCCCGGATCGCGACTGAAAGGAGCCCGCCGATCAACCCCGCACACATCGCAAACACCAAATACATGGTGCCGATGTCCTTGTGATTGGTCGAATAGAGATAGCGCCGCCAGCCTGTGGGGTGGCTGTTTCCATGGGGATCGGAAGATACGAACGAAGCGACTGACATCTTTCCTCTCTCCGCTACGGAACGGGTCGGGCGAAGCGCGGGCTATTGCTGTTGTTCTGCGGTCCGGCGGTCACTCACTCTCTCACAATTCGCAATCCAATCTGACCTGCGGTGGACAGCACGACTGGATGCCGCGCTTCGCCCGCTGAGGCGAAAGAATCCTTCCTCGCAGTTTCGGATGTGCGTTGCAGTGTCCTGCTGCGGCGAACGAGCACGATCTCGCCGATAACCGACAGTGCGATTTCTTCCGCGGTGCGCGCGCCGATGTCGATGCCGGCAGGCGCTCGGATCCGATCAAGAGCCGGCTGATCAAATCCCACCCCGCGCAGATAATCGATTATGAGGGAGGTTCGCTTACGGCTCGCGATAAGCGCGATGTAGCCGGCGTCGCCGGTGAGCAGGTGGCGCAGGGACTCGTGGTCGCCGCGATGCTGGGTCGCAATGAACACGAAGTCGCGTGCGGTCGGCCGGAGCTCGCCGTAGCCGGGGTCGTCGGTAACGAGACGTAACGCCTCGGAATATCGATCCGGAGCAGCCATGGGATCGTCGACCACCACGTCGAACGACATCAACGCGCCGAGATGGCACAGGCATTCAGGGATTCGTCCATGACCGAGAATCCAAAGGATGGGACGTGGAACAATGGGCTCGACGTAAACTCGCATGCTGCCGCCACATGGCATACCTGCGCCAAGGACCTCATCGTCGAGATCGACATCGACGATTTGCGGGGTCTCGGTTTCGAGGGATTCGATTGCCGCATGGGCGATCGTGGACTCAGCGCACCCTCCGCCGACCCAGCCGCACACCACCGCGCCTTCGACGTTGAAGACGGCCTTGGCGCCGGCCCGAGCCGAGGTAGAGCCTTTAGCCTCGACAACGACGCTCAGGGCAAAGGGCTCCCTGGCCGCCATCAGTTCTGCGGTCACGCCCAGAACATCCGTTCCAGCAAAGTCAGCAGTTCGCTTGGTCATTGCCACCGCCATACGCCCTGGTGGCGTCCTAGCCGATTGCCGAAATGATCGTCGCCGTCGAGCACAAGCCAGGGCCACCCGACAATCCTTGCTCTCAGGCCTTAGGCAAGCAAATGAATTTAATAGCTTCATTAGTGCAGAAAAAATGCTAGATTGGTTTTCAAGAGGTAAGCAAACATGGACGTCGAGCTTGCGCGGACGTTTCTCGAAATCATCCGAACGCGCAGTTTCGTGCGAGCCGCTGAACGGCTCAATGTGAGCCAAACCGCCGTCAGCGCCCGTGTCCGGACGCTCGAGGAGCAGCTTGGCCGTCCCCTGTTCGTTCGTAACAAAAACGGCGCGTCGCTCACGGCAGCCGGGGAGCAGTTTCTGCGTTACGCGCCTATGTTCGTGCAGCTGTGGCAGCGAGCGCGACATCAGGTCGCCGTGCCGCCGGGCCGGCGAGCTGTTCTGACTGTCGGCGGCGAGTTGAGCCTCTGGCATCCGTGGCTCACTGAATGGCTTCATTGGATGCGCCGCTCTGCGCCGGATGTCGCGCTCCGTGTCCAGGTCGATGTGCCGGATAGCTTGACCGACCAGGTGTCGATGGGCGCTCTAGATGTTGCGGTGATGTATGCGCCGCAGTACCGGCCGGGCGCGCATGTCGAGTTGCTTCTGGAGGAAAAGCTAGTCCTAGTTACGACCAAGGCGGGAGCCAACGCGGTTGAGCCGGACAGTTATGTCTACGTCGACTGGGGGCCGGACTTCGCCCAACATCACGAACTAAGCTTTCCGGAAGACAACAATCCTGGACTGTTCGTCGGCCTTGGACCGTTGGCGTTGACCTACGTCCTCGAAGCGGGCGGGTCAGGCTATTTTCGACAGCGCGTGGTGGCTCCTTACATTGCTGCGGGAAAGTTGCACCTCGTAGCCGGCGCCCCGAGCTTCTTTTATCCCGTCTACGCTGTCTGTTCAGCGCAAGCAGATGATGAACTGATCGGCTTGGCTCTTAATGGTCTGCGTAGTATCGCGTCGGCCGACCAGCTAGATCGCGGGTCGTCGGCCGCCGCCGGCCCGGCGCCTCTATGAGGTGCGCGCTGTCGGACCTAAGCAAGGCGCGGTCAGGGCCTCTCATGGCCATGAGCTCAGCGCCCGATTGTCGTAGCAAGCGGCTTATGGTCGCCAATATTGCCTGCGCTTTACGTCAAAAGAACCGCAGCGACCATCCCAATCAGAGTCAGGACCAGGCCTGCGACCAACATCGGCACGAGGCTGCTCCCGGAATAAGGGTCGGCAGAGTCGTGTTCGGTCGCGAGATGCGTTCGATATTTCATGGCATGATCCTTCCTGCTGACGCTTGAACCTTTCGCTCAAGGTTCAGGCCGAACAGCTGCTGGCGCTTGCGTTCGATGCATGCGTATAAACAGATATTATAAATACATATTTATAGGAGTATAGTTCGTTCGCAAAGCCAATTTTTGGAGGATTCCCGAATGACCGATGTCTGGCTCCCATCGCTGAAAACCGATACGCCCCAGGCGGGCTTTGAGCTTGCCGTCAAGCTCTCGCGAATGGGCGTGAAGCTTACACAGCCGTCCGACCAAGTGAGGTCGCATTTGCGCGCTGCTTACGAGCAGGACTCCGCACAGCTGATGACCGCCTCCCATGTCATTGCCGTGCACTTCCAAACGGTCGCCGCTGCCAACAACTGGTGGAGATAGGCGTCGGCGGCCTGCCTTTCATTCCGCCGGCTGCTCAGACGGCTCCAGCGTCGGCACTTGGAGGCGTCGCGCAAGGCGAGGAAATAGCGGGCCGACCTTGATAACGAAATCCCAGGCCATCAACAGCGCGCCAATCGCAAATACGACATCGCCCGGGAGCCGCATCCACTGCCACAGCAGCGTGGTGTTGTAGAAGTCTACACTCCTCGCATATGCGAATCCGTGTTCGAACACGGCATTGAGTTGCGGCCATCCAATAGGAAAGAAGTTCAAGAGGATCCACAGCACCAATCCGCTATTGTAGAGCCAGAATCCCCAGAAGCCGAGCTTTTCGCTGAACGGCGCCCGGTCGCCCGCGATGTAGCGAAGGCAGAAGTAGATCAGCCCGATTGCGAGCAAGCCAAAGGCGCCGAACAAGGCCGTGTGGGCATGGTTCAAGGTCAGGAACGTGCCGTGCTCATAGTAATTGATCAGGGGCGCGTTCAGCGTTCCGCCGCCGAACACTCCTGCACCGACGAAATTCCAGAATGCCGCGCCGATAATGTAGGTGTAGGCGAGTCCGTAGTTGAATTGGCGCTGCGCACGGATGAGTTGGTGCTGTTGTATCGCCTCGATGATCAGCAGGACCAGCGGCAGCACTTCGATGAAGGAGAACATGCTGCCCATCGGCACCCACATGCTGGGACCACCGGCCCAATACAGATGATGCCCCGTGCCGATCACCCCGCCCAGGAATATCAGGATCAGCTCGAAATATACGGCGCGCTCGGCGAGCTTGCGGGAGACGAGCCCAAGCGCCATCAAGAGGTACGCGCTCATGCTGGCGGCGAAGAACTCGAATGATTGTTCGACCCAGAGATGGACTACCCACCAGCGCCAGAAATCGGTGATCGTGAACGATTTTCCGACTCCGGTCAGCGGGATCATCCCGAACACGTAGAGCACCGCTATATTGATCGTTGCGGCCCAGATCAGGTTCTCAATCCGGATCCGCCCTGTCCAGAACTGTCGTGTGGCGCGCCGCAACATCTCGCTGGTGGGCCACAGCGCGCGGAACATCAGCGCGCTCCAGGCGATGAGTCCGATGAAGAAGGCGATCTGCCAGAAACGACCGAGCTGGATGTAGGACAGGCCCTGGTTGCCGAACCAGAACCAGCCGGTCTGGATATAGCCCATGATGCCGAGCCAGTTTCCGATCAGCGCGCCGGCGACGATGAGGACCGTCACCCAGAACAGGAGGTCCACAAGCAAGGCCTGCTTGGGCGCCTCGCGGCCGCCCGCCATGGCTGGGGCAAGGAAGAGGCCTGAGCCGATCCATGCCACCCCGATCCAGATGATCGGCGCCTGAATGTGCACGTCGCGGAGGAAATTGAATGGCAGGTAATTGTGCAGGTCGAGGCCGTAGAAGCTGCGGCGGTCGTAATACGCATGCGCCATAATCGTACCGGCCGCGATCTGCAGGAGCAGCACCGCCGCGACGACAAGGAAGTATTTTCCCATGTTGCGCTGGCTCGGCGTCAGCGGCCCAAACCTGACGAGCGTTGATTCCATCGGATAGTCGTCTGGCGTGTCGAGCCAGAATTTGTAGATGAACAGCACCCCGCCGAAGCAGAGAAAGGTGAAACAGAAGCTCGCCCAGGTCCAGATGAAGGTGTTGGTCGTCGGTGTATTGCCGACCTCGGGTTCGTACGGCCAGTTTTCGGTCCACGACCAGGTCGTATCGGGTCGGCGAGCGACGGTGGTGATCGCGGAGTAGATGATGAAATCGGCTGTCTGCTCGGCCTCCGAGGGGCTCAGGCTAAAGGCTGGAGTCCATCCTGTGGTGAGATCGACGGTATGAAGGTTCTTCGTCATATCCGAGCGCACCGTCGCGATAGCGGCGGCGAGTTCCGCAGGTAAGATCACCTCGCGCTGCGTCAAGTTGATACCCTGCAACTGGCGACGCATCGCGGTGCGCACGAGTGCCTGTTGTTCTGGCGCAAGCGCACTGAAGTTCTTCGTAAATTGCGCCTGGCTGAGATTGTCCTCGGTCAACGTCGCGAGCCGCATCAGCGCGAACGCGGTGTAGTCCTGACCGAAATAGGATCCCATGCCGTACAGGCTGCCGTAGTCCATCAGGTCGGCCTTTTGAAATCCGGCCTTGCCGGCGACGACATCGGCCTCCGTCATCACTGTGGTGCCATTCGGGGCAGTGAAGCGCTCCGGGCGCGGCGGCGCGCGTTCGTAGGTGACCGCGGTTGCCCAGAAAAACAGGATAAAGCTGATCACGGCGACCGCGAGCAGAATCCATTTCAGGACGTTACTGACACGATCCTCACTGGCGGGCAGTTCGCCCAAGGATGCTGCGCACATGCGTATCCTCCTCCCGATCTTCGAAGGTCGCGACGCCGTTAACGATTTGAATTCGAGCAGCATGCAGTCCGATGAGACCGGCGTCGACTTCAACTTTCGGCGGAGGCCCCCTCGATCGTGGGTCTGCAGTCCAGGCCACCGAGAGAAACGCGCAGAGAAACTATGGTTTCATCAGGTAGCCGCCGGCACCATCACGGAATTTTGCGCTGTTCGTGAAAAGATATATCGACAATATTGCTTTTTGATGTCGAACCGACTAGATGTTCGAGCACGCTTATCTCGATCCGAGCCGATGGTCCGGAAGTATCGGTGCATGGGTCGACGGTCGCCGTGTCAACTCCGGCGGTCCGTTCAAGTGCATTAGAGAGCGATGGACCATGTTTATTCAGACTGAAGCGACGGACGACCCGACACGATTGAAGTTTTTGCCCGGCCGTGACGTTCTCACTGACGGCGTCCTCAATCTGCCGGACAAGACACATGCTGGCGCCTCGCCACTCGCGCAACGGCTCTTCGAGATTCCGGAGGTCTCAGCCGTGTCTCTGGGCGAGGACGCGATCATCGTCACTAAGGCCGGCGGCGACTGGCAGCACCTGAAGCCCGCCATCCTCGGCGCGATCATGGAGCATTTCCTGTCGGGGGCGCCGGTCTTGCGTCCGGGGAGCGAAGCAAAGCGGCCTTCCTCCTCCCGTTTGATCGAAGGCAGCCCCGATTTGGTCGAGGGTATTAGAGAAGCGCTACGTCAGGTGATCGACCCGGAACTCGGCTACAACATCTTCGATCTCGGCCTCGTTTACGAAGTCGCTGTCGAAGAGGGGGGCGTAGTTCGCATCACGATGACCACGACGACACCGGGATGCCCAGCAACGAACTACCTAAAGGGCGGTGCCGCAGAAGGTGCGAGCAATGTGCCGGGCGTCGAGTTTGTGGATGTGAAGCTCACCTATGAGCCGCGCTGGACGCCGGAGATGATGAGCCCCAAAGCTAAGGCGCATCTCGGCATCAGATGACGGAGGTGGATGGGCGAGCCAGAATAGAGGAAATCTACAGAGCTTTGTCTGCCAGCGCTATATCAGGATCAGAAAGGAAGAGAACCATGAGCATGGAAAACTCCCTCGGAAACCGCACCATCGGCGAAATTGCCGCGTCACTGCCCGGTGCGACGGCCGTTTTTCGGAGGTTCAAGCTCGACTTCTGCTGCGGTGGTGATGCATTGCTTGCCGAGGCTGTCCGCAAGCGTGGGTTGGATATCGGGCCTATCGAGAAGACACTTGCCGCGCTCGACCCGAGGAAGTCGGCTCCTGCGCCCGAGGCAACCGACGCGCTGATCGATCATATCATCAGCCGCTACCACGAGACACATCGACGTGAGCTGCCCGAGCTCGTCCGTTTGGCCCGAAAGGTCGAGGTTGTTCACGCCGGCCACCCCGAGTCGCCGCGCGGTCTCGCCGACACACTCGAGGCTGTTCAGGCCGAGCTCGGCGAGCATATGCACAATGAAGAGACAGAACTCTTCCCACTGATGCGGCAGCAGCAAGATGCGCAAGCCAAGCTTCCGATAGCGCAAATGCGTCATGACCATGATCGGCATGGTGAGCTCCTGCGCCGCCTGGAGACTATTGCACAAGGTTTCGTCCTGCCCGAGGGGGCGTGTCGATCATGGGAGGCGCTCTATGTCGGGACCGATAAGTTGGTCGACGACGTGATGGAGCATATTCATCTCGAGAACAATGTGCTGTTCCCGAGATTCGAGCATCGCAAAGCGGCCTGATCTCACGGGGCCGCTTGGGTGGCTCCGACCCGCACGGTCGTGCCGGCGCGGGCCGGAATGCCAGATGAGAACACGCATGAGCTCCTTTTCGAACGAGCACTATTTCGTCATCCAGACCATCCATCTTCTGAGTGCCATGACCTTTGGCGGCGTGGTGATCTTCGAGGTGCTGATCCTCGAATCCCTGCAGAAGCGCCTGTCGAAAGAGGTCATGATGGAAATAGAATCAGGCATCATCCAGCGCGCTCGAAAATTCATGCCGATCGTCGTCCTCATACTCTATGCGACCGGCATCCTCTTGTTGCGAGCCCATTTTCCCGATCTTTCGACCATGCCGGAGAGCAGCTTCGGGCGGCTGTTGATCGTCAGGGTCGCGCTCGCCGGCATTGTTCTCGTTTGCTTCATAAGCGCCATGACGCTTCACTTCCTGGACAAGATGAAACCGGCGATCTTCAAGGCAATTCACGTCATCGTCTTCACATGCATCATTGGCATCGTCGTCCTGGCCAAGGCGATGTTCTATGCATAGCGGGGGGCGGTCCTACCCCGCCCGCCACGGTTCGGAGTAGCGAGGGCGGGCCTCGTTCAGGCTCGTCCTCGGAAGGTGCCCGTCGAGTTTCCTGAGCGCTACGACCGTCCGCTGCGAGGCGGCCTGACGATAGATCGAGCTAAAAGATATATTTTAGATATTGCTTTTTCTTACTCGAGATGCTTACATAGATCGTCGAAATACCTGGTTAGCCGTGCAGCCAGTGTGCGCCGGAAGGGCTGGATGATGACTCACGTCGTCACAGACAACTGCATCAAGTGCAAATACATGGATTGCGTCGAGGTCTGCCCCGTCGACTGCTTCTATGTCGGCGACAACATGCTCGTCATTCATCCCGACGAATGTATCGATTGCGGCGTTTGCGTGCCGGAGTGCCCGGCCGAGGCGATCCTGCCCGACAGCGACCTCCCGCCCGATTCGCATTGGTTCGGCCTCAATCGCGAGTACGCGGGCCTGTGGCCCAACATCCTCGCCAGGGGCGAACCGCCGCCCGATGCCGACGCCTGGAACGGCGTCCCCAACAAGTTCGCCGAGCATTTCAGCCCGAAACCGGGCGAGGCCGAAGCCCCCGGCGAGCCGCCCAACTTTCGTTCCACCGGCGAGGTCGCTGACGGTGGTCGAGCAGACCTTAGTGCGACCAAAGGAGAAGTCTAGGAATGTCCGATGCCAACGCAACGGTCGTCGACGTGCGCCAGCTCCCGCCGGCTCAGCGCCACCAGAAGATCTTCCAGCTCGTCAATGAACTCGCCGTCGGCGGCTCGTTCATTCTCGTGAACGATCACGATCCGAAGCCGCTCTACTACCAGCTGGAGGCCGAATATCCGAAGCAGTTCTCGTGGACCTATCTCGAGCGGGGCCCGGCGGTGTGGCGCGTCGAGATCGGAAAACTTGCGAAGGCTGCCTGAACATCCGCTTCGCCGGGAGCGGGGCCTGCGGCTTCGCTCCCGACTAGACTGAAGGCGAGTGCAAAATATGGTCGGCGTATCCCTGTCCAGATGGACTATGAGCTATTTCTCGGCCGCGCTTTTTGCGCTTGTCGGGGCCGAGATGCTCATGGTGGCCGGCTACGGTTTTCCCAATCAGCCGGTCACAGCGCCACAGACTCTGGTTCTTGTTCATCTCGTTGCCGTCGGCTGGCTCAGCCTCCTGATGTCCGGAGCGCTCATTCAATTCGTTCCGGTTCTTGTCGCTAAGCCGCTCGTCCATCCCGAGTTGCCTGCCGCCGCGCTCGCGCTTCTGGTCGGGGGACTTGCAAGCCTGATCCTCGGCTTTCTCGGCATGACCGGCCTCGCTACGGGCTCGATGCCGTGGTTGCCTCTTGGGGCGATCAGTCTCTTGGCGGGTTTTCTGCTCAATCTATGGAATCTCGGCCGCACATTGTGGTCGGCGCGTCCGATCAATTTGCCCGCTCGTTTCGTCGCGGTTGGGCTCGTGAGCCTCGTGGGTGTCGTTACATTCGGAACGATCTTCTCCGTGACGCTTGGTGGGTGGACAAGCAATGCCGCTCTCATCCGTCTGACGTCAGAGGCGATTCCGCTTCATGCCGCGCTGGGCCTTGGTGGCTGGCTGAGCTTCACTGCCATGGGCGTGAGCTATCGACTGCTCGCAATGTTCATGCTCGCACCGGAATCCGAACATCGCACCAGCCGTATTGCCCTTGTGACCGGCACCCTGGCTATCCTCATTCTTCTCATCGGCGGACCGGTCTGTATCCTGGTCTTCGGAGTGGCGGTGACCCATCCGTTGCTCGCAGCGCTTGCGCTCGCGATCGTCAGCCTTGCTCTCTATGGTCATGATATCGTTCGACTCTATCGAGCCCGTAAGCGGCAGAAGATTGAGCTCAATGCGCGCATGGCAGCGGTCGCGCTGGGCGGTCTTGGGCTCGCCACGCTCTTGCTGTTGGCCGTAACGCTCCGCGGGGAGGTCGATGGACGAATTGGCGCCGTCGCATTTCTCTTTGCCTTCGGCTGGCTCACCGGCCTCGGCCTCGCCAAACTCTACAAGATCGTCGCCTTTCTGACCTGGCTTGAATGCTACGGTGAGTTGCTGGGCAAACGGGCAACGCCGCGTGTCCAAGACTTGGTGAACGAGCCGCGCGCGACGCCCTGGTTCTGGCTCTATTTCGCCAGCGTCGGCGCCGCATGGGCAGCCGCCTTCCTGGAGGCGCCGCTTGCCTTCCGGATCGCGGCATTCGGAATACTCGTCGCCACCGCCAAGATATGCGTCGAGCTCGTGTCGATCCGCACCCTGAGATCGGTACCGGCGCCAATGCTGCCCGAGGGCGACCGTGTGCGGCCGGGATTGCTTCTGTCCAGCCTGCAACATTCACGAAGATGAGGAGGAATCGAAATGACCCAGGCCTCGCACGAACTCGACGTACGTCCGATCCTGAATGCCGGCGGTGAGCCTTTCACCGCCATCATGGCAGCCGTCAGTGGCCTCGGCTCCGGACAGGCTCTGCGGCTGCTCGCGACATTCGAGCCTGTGCCTCTCTACGGCGTGCTCGCAAAAAAGGGATTCGACCATGCGGCGCGAGAGATCGGCGGCGGCGACTGGGAGGTGTTGTTCACGCCGACCGCCGCCCTCGCGGCTCCCCAACAGCCGGCTCGTCCAGCGCCGACGACTGCTTCGGATTCCCGATGGCCGGACCCATCGCGCCTCACCGATCATCGCGATCTCGATCCGCCGGAGCCGATGGTGCGCACGCTTGCGGCAGTCGAGGAACTCCAGCCCGGCGAAGTTCTGTCCGTCCTGCTCTGCCGCGAGCCGGTCTTCCTTCTGCCGAAACTCAAGGAACGCGGGCACGAATGGCGAGGAGGCTTCGAGGCGGACGGCAAAACCTATAGGCTTCTGGTGCGCAAAGGCGCAGGCAAGGAGGCGGCCGCGTGAGCGAGGCTGATAGCCGTACAACCCGAGACATCGCCGGTGCCGGTTTCGATTATTCGCGGCTCACGCCCGTCACGACGCCCCACGAACAGGTCATCGTGCTGCTGCTCGAGGCCCTGCGGAGGCTCGCTGACGCCGGGGAGGTGGATGTGGCCTGCCGCATCGCCGGGAGGGCTTGTGCCGTACTGCGGCGGAGCGATGCGAGAGGCGAACGCCGGTTCGACGCGTTGCTCCATCGTCTCACGCATAAGCTCGGACCAATCTAGCAAGGGAACGATTGTGAGCCGTCATTACCGTGAGGCGCGCCCCAGAGTAATGGTTATGAGAGCAGAGAGTCCGACGATCTTGCGAAATATGCACCTGACGTATATCTTTACGCGAGCGTGCCGGCCATCATTTGCGGCCCTCGAGCGGCAGCGCTGCAGGGATGATTCATGCGACTGACGAACTTTACCGACTTCGCGCTGCGACTGCTGATGTACGCGGCGGCCCACGAAGACCGGCTGATCACCATCGAAGAGGCGTCCGAAGTCTATGACATCTCGCGCGCCCATTTGATGAAGATCACGAATACCCTCACCAGGTCCGGATTTCTGAAGGCGGTGCGTGGACGGTCGGGCGGTCTGATGCTGGCGAAGCCACCCCACAAGATTCGGCTTGGCGATGTGGTGCGTGCCACGGAGCCCGATTTCGCGCTGGTCGAATGCTTCGCCGCAGGCAATCAATGCATTATTACGCGCAGCTGCCGATTGCGCGGGATCCTGCACGAAGGACTGGATGCGTTCAATGCGGTCCTCGGCAAGTACACGCTCGCCGACCTGATGCTGAGGCCGAAGGATTTTGGCGTGCGGCCCGCGGCGTGATCATGAGTCCGGAACGCGCGATCGGGCGGCGTGCGCAGATGGCCCCTTGACCAGACCGGCCGCCGCGCGAATCGCCGCGACCGCCATCCAATCGCGAAGAATTCCGTTGTCTTCCTTCGAGAACGCCGCCCGGCGCCTGACATCCTCAAGCGTTTCGTCGGGATGGCATCGCTCAAAGTCTTCGCGGATCAGCGATTCGAGGTAGGTTCGTTCGGCCTCGTCGGCCGGGCGCACATAGTGATAGCGATCGCTCAGCATTTCATTCCTCCATGTTCGAATCCTGATCGATCCCATCGCGCTCCAGCATGGGGACGATCCAGGCGGAGCATTCGCTGAATCCGACCGCCGCGACGAGGGAGATGATTTCCAGGCGCTCGGCCTGAGAAAACCAGCGGCCATCCACGCAACGGGCGAGGTTGCGATTCCGCAGATCGCCAATCGGCGCATCGGGATTCGACGAGTTAAGCAAGTTCTGAGCTCCTGTCGCGTAGCAGGCGCAGACGAACCCGCCAGACATCGGGACCCTTCTCCAGATACGACCAGGCGCAGCGCGAACCGTGGGTGGCTTCGAGCTGCAGGCGGAGCCGCCTGGGATCGTGATCCACCACGATCTGCAGCGATTGATCCGGCGCAAGGTGCTCGAACAGCCGCGAAAGGATAGTTTGCCGGTAACGTGGATCGATGTCCGCCACTTGGATCACGCGTTCACTGTGATGGGGCTGCACGGTCCGGATCCTCCGAAGGTTCGCTCTGGAGCGGCGCGGGCGTCGGATGCTGCACCATCCATTCGAGCTCGAGATACAAAGCGGTGATGTGGCGGATCAGCCGCTCAGCCGGGCCCGGTTCCAGCATCCGGCGCAGGGCCGCCTGGAAGTACGGCTTGAGGATCTTCCCAGTGATCCCGCGTTCGCCGACCATCAACTCGACGATGTTCTCCTCAAGCGGGGAGAGACCATCGCTGGTTGTCGATAGATCGAAAATGCGGTCGAGCGCTTGCTCCACCTCTCGCCACTTGGAGCGCGAGATATGGGTGAGCACGTTGTTGATGTGCGGGTGGGCGCGAAAGGCGGCGAAGATCCTGAAGGAGAGTTCAGGCGTCGACGGCTCCAGGCGCCCGGACCCGGAGAGCTCCTTGGTCGACAGCAAATATTGGGGATGGATCGCATCTTGAATGGGCTGCGCCGCCTGTTTTGCGAGCCGAAGCGGAATGGTCATCGATTGACCTCCTGACTATATAAGATATAGTATATATATATCTTTTAGGATGCCTGGACAAGAAGGAAATCAAGATGATCGAGAGTCGCCAACAGTCCCAACCCCAAAGGCCGTCCGACCGGGCCATTGAATTCAGCGACAATACATTCCTGGTAGACGCCGCACTCATCGGCGAGCTTCTGCATATACCACCGACACGCGTGCCGTCCCTGATGCGCGAAGGCCGCATCACCAGCGCCTGCGAACGCGGAATGGATGAGCACGCCGGTGAATTTCGCCTGACCTTTTTCTATCGCAGTCTCCGCGCGCGACTGAGCACCGACCTGGCGGGTCACATCCTTCGGAGATCGGTCATCGATTTCGGTGACCGGCCCATTCCAGAGGCCCTTCATCGGGCGGCCGGCTAACGGGAGTGATTTTTCATCAGCCCACAGGAGATCGCAGATGACCGACATTCATGGCATCCAAAGCCTCAATCTGCCCGGCAGCGAGCTCGACGTTGCGAAGATGCCTGGGCATTGGCTGCTTGCCCGCCTCGGCAAGCGCGTGCTGCGCCCGGGGGGCCTCAAGCTGACGCGAGAGCTTATCGACGGATTGGCGATCGGGCCTGCCGATGAGGTCATCGAGTTCGCGCCCGGCCTCGGCGTGACCGCCCGAATAATCCTGAAACGTGAGCCCCAGCGTTACACCGGCGTCGAGTGCGACGCCAAGGCAGCGCAGTGGACGGCCAGGCAGCTCCCATCGAATCCCGACGCATCGGTTGTGGTCGGCCGAGCCGATCAGACAAACCTGCCGTCAGAGTCTGCCTCCGTCGTCATCGGCGAGGCCATGTTGAGCATGCAGACCGCCGAGCATAAGCGCCTGATCGCGGCCGAGGCGTTCCGGCTGCTCCGTCCTGGCGGCCGCTATGGCATTCACGAGCTCGCTGTTACCCCCGACAATATGCCGCCCGACCGGCAGCGCGAGATCGATCGTGCGCTTTCCTCCGTCATCCATATTGGTGCACGTCCGCTTCCGGCGCGCGAGTGGAAAGCGCTGCTGGAAGGCGTCGGGTTCCGCGTGGCCACGATCGGCTATGCGCCGATGCATTTGCTTAGACCGCTGCGGCTGATTCAGGACGAAGGCATCTTAGGGACTCTGCGACTCGCGAAGAGCCTCATGATCGACAATGCTGCGCGACAGCGAGTCATGGCAATGCGGTGGATCTTTGAGCGCTATCGGCAGAACTTGAGCGCAATCTGCATGGTCGCGCGGAAGGACCCTTGGTAGGTAGCGCAATTGTTGAAGCGCAACCTTGCTCTAGGGATGGTAGTGGAACCTCACTGTCCGACGGAATGCAATCAACTCCGCGCGCTGGGCCAACGACTTCTTTTCGTCATGTCTCATTTTATAGACCGACACCGCAACTAATGGGGGACATCAAGGCGAAGGGAAAGCCCCAGGCTACCTCTTGTCTACTCGTGCTCCGGCTGTTCGAACGCTGCACAAATGGCGAGTCATGTAGTGGTTCGCCTCGACCGCGCAGAGCAGGCCGAAATATCTGATATTGCCGGCGCGGGCGGTGACGTTGCCCTCTCTCGTGAAAGTCGCAAAATGGGCCTATACTGACGATTGACGGCTGCTCTCCTCGTTGCGTCGAGCGCAGTCTTGCGCGGCACGGAGTAAGCCCACTCGTTCATCTCATTTTGACGGAAATCGGCATAAAAAAGCGACTTCATATAGAATTTGATCCGAATGAACTGATGGCCGGTATCGAAGGGCGATAGCTGCACTCAGATTGATCGGATCAGATTCCGCCGCGAGCAAATCGCCCGCGTTATAGCCAAGCTGATCGCGCGTGACTGGATCGAATTTTCGCTTTGGGCAGCCTTGAATTGCGCCGGCGGCGCGGGCCGGCGAACGCGCCGATCGCAAACAGACTGGCATATTGCGGCAAATGCGCCGGCTCCATCTGGATAAAGCGGAGAAATGCAATCCAGCTGTTCTGCGGGTACCAGATACGGACGATGAAGGTGGCGGCGGCAAGCAGGACGGCATAAGTCGCAATGGCCAGATGAGAAGGTGGTTCGCGCCATCGCTTGCCGTTATCCGGCCGCATGATCAGCCGAATTGCCGCATAGAGCGCAGCATAGACCAGCAGGTGTTCGAGAAAACAGAGATGGCCGAAGTTGAAAGCCGGCCAGCGCTCTGACGGCGGCCAATAACCAGGTTTCGGACCGTATCCGAAGAAATCCTGGGTCAAATAGGTCCAGTAGCTCACCGACGGCAGGGTCGGATCAAGCGCAATATGGGACCAGCCTGCGAGTGGAACGATCAGGGTGGTCCCGAGCACGAGCGGCACACCCAATCGCAGCAGGCGGTCGGAAAGGAAAGTCGCTGGGCCTTTGCGGTCGAACGCGCCCGGAGTGAAGTAGCCGCCGAGGAAGAAGAATAGGCCCATGAAGAAGGCCGCGTTCACCCACAGGAAAATCCCTCCGCGCGCGAGCGGCGGGTCTGGCAGCGGAACCTCCGGCGGGCGGCCCGTGACGTAGGATTCGATGGAATGGTGGGCCACGAGGAGCAGGATCAAAATGACCCGCACAGCATCCACATAATCAATCCGGTCCGGCTTGTTCGCGCTGGTCATCGCCAAAGCATTCTCACGCAGAGAGAGTTCATCTGACTCTGCCTACGCGGCTTACTAACTTGCCAACAGTTATGCCGGGCGGATTTGATTTGGCGCAAGCTGCGCCCGACCGGAGAGTCATTTGATCAAAACATGACCTCCGATTGGAGCTTGCAGCGCATTGAATCACTCAGCGACGGCGTGTTCGCTGTGGCAATGACATTGCTGGTCGTCATGGAACCTGCTGTTCCGCGAAGCATCTCCGACCTCAGCGCACATCCTTCCTTTGCCGATGTCCTGCAATCGCTTCCCCATTTTCGTGGCGTCGCCGCAAGCTACTTCGTCACGGCCGCGTTCTGGATTGGCCATCACCGGCTGTTTCGGTCCCTTATTCGCGCCGACCTCGTTCTAATTTGGTTGAATTTTCTGTTGATCTTCGGCATCGCAATACAGCCGATCACCACTAACCTGCTCGGTGGTTTCGAGCAGCCGATGGTTGTTGTCTATGCTGCGAACGTCGCGTTCGTGAGCGTGATCCGCTTCATGATGTGGGCCTATGCGCTCATCGGCCACAGGCTTGTCGAACCATCACTCGACAGCATTTGCCTCCGCTCCCTGCTGCTTCGGGACGCCGTGGCACCCATTCTGTTCCTCGCATCCATTCCCGTCAGTTTTTTCAGTACGACCCTAGCGGTCCTGATCTGGTTCCTTGCTGCTCCAACTGCATTCTCGGGTGTGCGACACAAGCGTGGGTGACGTGGCCCATGGCATCGGCTGGCGTAGTGCAGAGGCAAGTCCAGAGTTGGAGTTTCTTGTAACGGTTCAACGGAAACCGGCTTGACCGATGTCAGGGCGGACCACACCTCTTCGTGAACGGAGGAGCAAATGCCACGGTACATCGTCCGCTTTGTGAAGGACATTCTCGGCGAGAACGGGCAGATGTGCGAGATCGGCCAAGCCACGGTCGAGCTTGACGCCCGGGATGAACGGGATGCCGAGCAGAAGGCGAAACAAAGGTTTTGCGAGATGCACGCGACCCATGATTGGTCTTTGCACGCGGATCGTCTGAAGGTTTATGCGGCAGATTTTCCGTCCTAACGCGGCCTGCATTCAGGGCAGGGTGTTGTTGCCTTGATCGGGGGCGGTCCAGATCTGCTGGCGAAGAACTAAGGCATGACGAAATCGTTTGTGCCAAGTGCGAAACCTGCAGGAGCATCCATCATGCGTAAAACATTCCGATCGCTGTTCGCCGGAATTTGCGTGCTGACGAGCATCGCCCCATTGGCCGCGGCGGATGCTATTCACGGCAAGCAGATTGCGGAACGCTGGTGCGCAAGCTGCCACCTGGTCGAGCGCGGGCAGATGAATGCCACGGATCAGGCGCCCCCGTTCGCTTATCTTGCGCGGACACCCGAGTTCGATGAAAACAAGCTGGCATTCCTGCTGCTCATGCCGCATCCGAATATGCCAAAGGTCTCGTTAAATCGGGCAGAGGTTGCAGATATGGCAGATTATATCCGATCACTCAGATGAGCAGTCCAAGGCTTGCCCGGCGGGCAACAGCTAATCAGGTCACTCTGACCTACGGAGATTTGCGTAGGTAGATAACCCTAAGAGTTCTCGCGAAATTTCCACGTCTGGCGAACTTTCGTATTTGATTTCCATCAAGAAGGAGATCACCGATGCTTACCGCCGCCCTCAACACCAATTCGGTCCTCGGCAACAAGGGTACCCCCACCCCGCGGCCCGCTCCCGACCAGTTTGGCGCACTCACTGGGCACATTGGTCTTGTGGCGAGCGAGTTTACCTACAAGAGGGACGAAGAGATCTTCGGTGAGGATGAGCCGGCTGAGTACGTATACCAAGTCGTTTCGGGCGCCGTTCGGACCTATAAGCTGCTTTCTGACGGACGTAGGCAGATCGGTGCGTTCCACCTGCCGGGCGACGTCTTCGGGCTGGAGTCCGGCTCGACCCACCGCCTAGCCGCTGAAGTCATCGTCGACACTAGGGTGCGACTGGTGAAGCGGTCTAGCCTGGAAAAAGCGGCCGGTGCCGATGTTCAGGTCGCCCGCAAGCTCTGGACCATCACCGCTGGCGAACTGAAGCACGCCGAAGAGCATATGTTGCTGCTCGGCCGCAAGAATGCGATGGAACGGATCGCGACCTTCCTGCTTGAAATGGATCGACGCCTTGCCGTCGCCGGCATGATGGCGCTGCCGATGTGCCGCCGCGACATCGGCGATTATCTCGGCTTGACCTTGGAGACGGTGTCGCGGGCGCTCTCGCAACTTCAGTCCAAGGGCGTCCTGGGCCTTTCCGGGGCCCGTCAGATCGAGCTTCGTAATCGCCAGCAGCTGCGCAAAATGGACGCGTGACGTTTGGAGTCCCTCCCTCACCTTTGATCGGCCGATGAGGTTCGAGCCGCCCTTTTTGCCCCTGGTCAGTCCCATTCGTGCTGCTGGGACTGATCGTCTTTAATTGGCGCCGAACCAGGCCTCATGGATTTACGGCAGCAATCCGTGTGGCAAATGACCAATATTGAGTTGGGGTTGGGTCACTAAAATCGCCGGCACTTACAACTACAGCTCTTACCTCAGCTTGAGATGGGTCAACGCGACCCGGCGGCTTTGCTGGTACTTTCCGTCAGGTTCGGAGTCGTTGGCCACTGCGGGGGGGGGCCTCGTCTTCTGGGGTGAGTGTCGCGAACGCGATCACAGGTTGGCTCCGGAGAGCGACTCCGCCGGATCGGAACGACCGGCGACGCGGGTTGAACGTACGGCCCCGAATGGAATCGACCTCGGCATTTCCTCGGAAGCCGACGTCGATTCGTATTCAAGTTTCAACTTCTGGCACACGCCGATCCGACCCATCGGCTCGTCGCGAACCGCATAGCGACCGGGCGACCTGCCGGGGCGGCCGATAGACGACCAGACGCGGTTTGATCCTGATCAAGCCAGCACCTGGCGTTTTGCTGATACTGAATTTCTTTGTCGGAGAGGGTCCATGCGTGCACTTTGGTGCGGTATGGCTATTGCGGTGTGCGCGACGAGTTCGGCGATGGCCGAGAGTAAATGGCTGGCAAGCGGACGGCTCGACGTTTCGGATATCAGAGTTCTTTGCGAGCAAGTCAGCGGTGTTAGGCTGCTGGCGCGGATGCAGATGATCTCGTCGGGTAACGAACGTTGGCGCTCGTTATCGCGACGAGAACTAGCTATGGAAGAGGCCTTCATGGGTATCCCGCCGCTTGATTCCGACCGCTGCTATATAGTCGTTCGCGCCGGCGCAGCCGGTGATATCGAGCGCCGAGCGTTCGAAGTTCGCGATTTCGCCGTTAGCGCCGAGCGGACATCGGTCTTCATCGTCGGTCGGTCGCACGAACCGCCTTAGACTGTAAATGCTGATCGAAATTTGACCCCTCGATCAACCGCGCCTCAAGGCTAAAGTCTTGATTTTGCAAATGTCGGAAGACTAACCGCGGCGCCGATCGGCGTCGGACCCCCGCGCCGATCCACACCTCTCGCGCAAACCGGGCTGCGCCGGCGCGCTCGCGTTCGGCCGAACGGGCGATCCGGCCACCGGCGAGTTCGGGGATGCCACGCTCATCCGCAAGTTCGGCGACGTGCCCGAGGACCTGAGCGCGCTGTAAAGTCCCGAGCAATTCTCAAGGCCCCAGCGGACCATGAGGCTCACCCGCCGCCAGATGGAAGTCCGAGCTGACAGCGTCAGGAACGCCGTCGCGATTACGCGGCTGGAGGGCGGCGAGCCGTCTGTGTTCTGCCGGGAACAGCTAGACCGCTTCGTCGCCGGCGAGATTTCGGCGACCGAGATGTGCGACCGCGTGCTTCGACACCACCTCAAGCCGCCGCCCGAAGACATCTAGCCTACCAAGGGAGGCCCCCCGGCTCTGCCGGGGAGGCAGCAGAAGTTTGACATTTCAGGCAGTCGTCCACCGATGAAACGCTCCACTCGTAGAGCCACCACGCACACGAGAGAGAATTTCGCGATGGACGACGCAGCAGCCTAAGCCAGACACGTCACAAGGTGCAAAGGTAGTGTATCGATCCCACTCGTGCACGACCGATGCTCTTGAGAATACAGGGGGCCAAGTCCATCCGTCACGGAGTGTGTGTATTGGGCATGGTCTATCAAAGCCGCTTTGAGCGGCTCCATTTCTAAGGCCCCCGGCTTTGCCGGGGGATACTTACCTTGCGGACCTAACGCCTCCACCTCGCGCAGCGCCGACTCCCACCGTCGACGATCTCCTCCGGCGGCTTGCGCCGGCGCTTCGCTTTCCTGGCCGGCGTTTCGGCTCGGTGGCCATCGCGGTCAGGCACCTGAAGCGACGCAGCGAGGCTATCGACTAGCGCCCAGAGCCGTTCGGTTCGGGAGCGGAACGGGCGAGCTCAAGCCAAGCCTGAGCGAGCTGGATCCAGCGCTGCCGTTCGCAGCCGTCGGCGCGCACGGCTTCCTTCATCGCTGCTTCAGCCTGCCGTCGAGGATCGTAATCACTGCCCATCCGCGAAATATCGTAGCAGGGCATCGTAAACGATAGATGGCAGCCCACCCGTAGGAATCCGGACCGAGCTATTGGACCAGGATCCCTCCCGACGAGACAAACCGCCGTGATCGGCGATCAAGCGCCTCCGAACGAGCTTCCCGCCGCCATCGGCCCTATGGCATAGAATGGAACCAAAGCGCAGCGTAGCGCACGTTTGCCATCGCGGGATCCATGAAGCGGTTCATCTGTCAGCAGAACATCGTTCATTTCGAGAAGCTTCTGGGGGAAACCGACGACCCGACCCT
>Ga0070741_10002118_pt1 | contig 55263 bp, 40 predicted proteins | sample Coa_R1_4_FD_66440 | JGI IMG/M metagenome (GOLD analysis project Ga0070741, IMG submission 66440) | Surface soil microbial communities from Centralia Pennsylvania, which are recovering from an underground coalmine fire - Coalmine... | ecosystem: Environmental > Terrestrial > Soil > Unclassified ... | reverse complement strand
GCTGGTGCGCGAGGCGCTGAGTTTTTCAAAGAGCCTGCGCAACCACATTGGCGCGATCAAGTACTTCATCTGCCATTACAATCAGGAGGTTGCCGCCAGCATTACTTTTTCATGACTACCTATCCGTAAATCTCGTGTACGCGAATGCAGCGCGAGAGATGCGCTTCGCCCGCTTCGATCAGCGGAATCTCGCCCGCGCGGCATTTCTCCTGCGCATGCGCGCAGCGCGGGGCGAAACGGCAGCCGGGCGGCAGTTCGAGCGGATTCGGCACGACGCCTTCAATCGTGGTCAGGCGCTTTTTGCGCTCCGCTCCCGTCTCGCTCAGGCGCGGCACGGCGCGCAGCAGCCCTTCGGTGTACGGGTGGCGCGGGCGTGCGAACAATTCGCGCACCGGGGCCTCTTCGACAATCTTGCCGGCGTACATTACGGCGACACGGTCGGAGACTTCCGCGACGACGCCGAGGTCGTGCGTGATCAGCAGGAGGCCAAGGTTGCGCTTCGCCTTGAGCCCGGCCAGCAGCTCCAGAATCTGCGCCTGAATCGTCACGTCGAGCGCCGTCGTCGGCTCGTCGGCGATCAGCAGCTTCGGGTCGCAGGCCAAGGCCATCGCGATCATGACGCGCTGCCGCATGCCGCCGGACATTTCGTGCGGGTAACTTTTCGCGCGCGTTTCGGGCGACGGGATCGCCACGTCTCGCATCCCTTCGACGGCTTGGTTCCATGCCTCCCGGCGCGAGACTTTGCGGTGCAGCCTGATCGCTTCGGCGATCTGTTCGCCGACCGTGTAGACGGGATTGAGCGAGGTCATGGGGTCCTGAAAGATCATCGCGATGTCATCGCCGCGAATCCGGCGCATCTCTTCCTCGGAGAGTTCGAGCAGGTCGCGCCCTTCAAACAGGATGCCGCCGCCCGTGATGCGGCCCGGCTTCGAGACCAGCCGCATAATTGAGAGTGCCGTGACCGACTTGCCGCAGCCCGATTCGCCGACGAGGCTCAGCGTCTCGCCTTGTTCGAGCGTGAATGACACGTCGTCAACCGACCGCACCTCGCCGCGCGCGGTGGCGAAGTATGTTTTCAGATTTCTGACTTCCAGCAGACCCATTCGATTGCGGATTGTAGATTGCGGATTGCGGATTGCCAATCGCAAATTTCAGGCCCTTGTCTGAGCGCGGCTTTTCCCATAGCTGTGAATGATGCTGGCGGCGAGTGCGATGGCGCTGATGACGGTGCAGGTGATCGCGAACCAGTCGCCGTGGCGCGTGTAAAAAGTCTGACCACTTTGAAGTCGGGCCTTCCAGACGCGTGCGGCGGGGGTGAACATCGGCAGTTCGTCAACCACACAGCCGTCGGCAGTGATCAAAGCCGAGATGCCGGAGTTGGTCACCCGAATCAGGTCGCGGTCATTCTCGATGGCCCGCATCCGCGCGTGCGCCAGATGCTGGCGCGCCCCGGCGGTGTTCCCGAACCAGGCGTCATTGGAAATGTTGACGAGCAGCGTCGCGCCATTGCGCACGAATTGCCTGACCAGATTCGGATAGGCGGCTTCGTAGCAGATGAACGTGCCGGTGCGGACAAAATTGGTCGTGCGTTCGAGCGCGGGTTGTCCGGCAGTCTCCGCCCCGTTCTGAACCTCCGCGAATCGCGTTCTGAGTCTCAGCGTATTGACCACCGCCTCTCGCCCGGGCGTGAAGTCGCCAACCATCGGGGGGACGAAATAACCGAGCGCGAAGCGGAAGGGGACGTATTCGCCGAACGGCACCAGCCTGATTTTGTCGTAACGGCGCAATTGTGCGGCCGGTTGATCGCCTGACGGCGGGGCAATCGTCTGCGCGCTGTTGAAATACTGATCGCCGTCATGCGCAATGGCACTGAAGATCAGATAGCTATTCATTTCCTGCGCCAGTGAATCGAGGCGCGAGCGGACAGACTGATCCTGCTCGTAATTCAACGGCAGCGGCGATTCCGCCCAGACTATCAAATCCGCGGGCTTGTCTTTTGCCTGACTGACGGCATCACGAGTGAGTTTGAGTGTGTTGTCAAAATACTGCGGTGCTTCCGTCGGCGATTCGTAGAGATTGACCGGAATATAGGGTTGAATGACTGCCGTGTTGATAGTCACAGGCTTCATGAAGCCTCTGGAAGAAAGCGGCACCGTATCGGGTTGTGAGTAGCCGGAGAGCTTTACAAAAATGTTCCTGAGACTCATGCCGACGGTCGTGAATATTACCAGAGAAGCGACGAGGCACAGGGGCAGTAGCTGAAAGACAGCTTTTCTGAGCGAGCTGATCTGCCTTGCCCACAGCACAAGTAAAACACTGCCAGTCATTACGGCAGTACTGATGAGATATGAACCGCCGTACTTGGCGATCCAGGCTACGAAGATATAGTTACTGACCTGAGTAATCCCCAGCGCATTCCAAGTCGCGCCCGTAACTGCACCGCGCAACCATTCAGTTGCTGCCCAGACCAGCGGTGCCAGCATTAACATACGAGCCCCGAAAGCTCGTACAAGCTTTGCCACTGTGACCGCAAACAGGGCAGGAAACAACGCCGCAATCGCGGAGAACACCAAGGACGCTCCATAAGCCGGCACCTTCGGCATCCCGCCGAACTGAATCATCGAATGCGAGATCCAGTTCGTCGAGAAGAAGAAGAACGTCACCCCTGCAATCCAGCCCAGCCACAGCGCGCGCTTCCACCTGACGCCACCCGTCACCACATAAAGCATCGGCGCGAGCGCGAACCAGGCGAGAAAGCTGTAAGCGAAAGGCTCGAAGGAAAGCACGAGCAGCAGGCCGGTCGCCGAGGCGAAGGCGGTCTGCCACCAGAACTCCGATGGCGCGCGGGCGAACAGGCTGGGGATGGCGCGCGGGGACGGCATCAGCGGCAATCAGACGTTAACGGCCCGGCGTTTCGGCCGATTGCGGATTGCGGACTGTGGATTGCGGCGAGGATTTGACTTCCGGCGTAGTCTGCGTCGCGCGCCCGACCGAAATCCCGACGGCGAAGCAGGCTGCGCACAGCAGCACGATCCCAAGGTAAAACAGCAGGGCTTGTCTGTCTTTCATATTCAGGTTGTTCAGAAAGTTCACGGTGACTCTTCCCAGCCTTAAAAATACGGGGGCCGAACTGAGTTACTGCGCGAAGGTATTGTAGCATCAGGGTTCGGCCGACGGCCACGGGGGCCGGCGGCGTGAAAAAAATTATTGCCGGTGGAATAATCCGAATGAGAGGGGATATACAGAGGGTGGACGGGACGGTTAAGCTCCTGTCCGCATCGCACGCGACGGAACAATAGCAAGGGGGCTGGAGATTGGCGCCACACCCGGAACAGCAGCTTGCGGATTTTGAGGCTCAGGCGTTCGGCTACGCCGATCAGCTTTTCCGCGTCGCGCTGCGGCTGGAACGCGACTACGGGCGCGCCGAAGACCTGGTGCAGGAGACTTACCTGAACGCCTGGCGGTCATTTCACCGCTTCGAGCCGGGGACGAATCTGCGGGCGTGGCTCTACAGGATCATGTTCAATCGCTACTACAGCGGGCGGCGGCGGGAGCGGCTGCAACTGACGCCGACCGAAGAGACGATTGCCGAGACGGTAGCCTATGACCCGCCGACGCCGCAGCACGTGACCGACGAAGACGTGATCGCGGCAATTGACCGCGTGCCACGTGAATTCCAATTGCCGGTCGTGCTGGCGGACATCGAAGAGCTTTCTTATAAGGAGATCGCCGAGGCACTCGCCATCCCGCTCGGCACGGTGATGTCGCGGCTCCATCGCGGGCGTAAAATACTGCGGACGGAACTGGCGAATTACGCGCGCGGCGCCGGTTACCGCGTGGTTGATTGAGAAGTAACAGAAGCAGGGAAACATAATGCAGGCTCTGGACTGTCGAAATCTGAAGGATCTGCTGGATTCGTACCTGAGCGACGAGTTGTCGGTCGAGACGAATCACGCCGTGTTGCGGCACGTCGAGCAGTGCCCCGCCTGCCGCACTGAAATGGCCGCCCGGCGTGACCTGCGCGAAGGGATGCGCCGCGCCGGGACACAGCTTCGACTGAGCGCCGAAGGCAGAGAGCGGTTGCGGGAACGCCTGCGCGCGGAGGCGCCTGGTCAGACTCCGGCACAGGATGGCGTGAGAGGAAGCGCGCGGGAGCAGAGCCGCGAATCATTCTTCAAACGGTTACTCTCGGATGTTTTTGCGCCTTTGCGTGGCAATCCGATTCTGGCGGCGGCTTTGACGCTCCTGCTCACTCTCGGCCTTGGCTACGGCCTGTTTCTTTTCCGGCCACACACTGTGGCTGCGGCGGAATTGAGCCGGGAGTTTATGAGCGAAGCAATTGGCGATCACGATTACTGCGCGCCGCAATTCAGGGATGAAGAGAGCGCCACGATGGCGGAAGACGCGAAGGAGTATGACCCGGCTTACGCCGACCTTGACCGCATCGCTGAGGTCGGGGCACAGGGCATGAAGCTCAGGGCCGCGCACGTTTGCAGCTTCGCCGGGCGCAGCTTCGCGCATCTGGTCTACACGCGCGGCGACGACCTGATCTCACTGCTCGTGACGGAGCGCAACGCGAAGGCGATGAAGAACGGCGTCGTGCCCGATGACGACGGACTGGCCGCCGGATTGCAGCAGGAGATTCGGGGCGACTTCAGGGTCAGCGCGTATCAGACGCGGCGGCATGTCGTCCTGGTCGTGACGACATTGTCAGACGGAGAAACAAAGGCGCTGGCCGAAAAGATCGCCCGGCCCGTGAGCGATCATCTGCGGAATGTCGAGGTGAAATCGCCACAACCCGCCCCGCACAAATAGAACGCAAATCACGAAGGAGGGAAACCCAATGACGCCCGCGACGATTGTCAGGGATGAGAGCTTCGCCGGAACGCGGGGCCGGCAGGCCACGCGATTGCCCTCCGTATTTTCAGGGCTGACAGTGCTGCCGCATGTGGAGCGGGCTTACTGGCGCGGGATGGCGGTTTACTCGCTCGAAGATCCGGCGGCGCACATTTATGTGCTGCTCAGCGGTCGCGTCAAAATCGTGCGCGCTTCGATGGCGGGACAAAACAAGATCACTTCGATTCGCCATCGCGGTGATGTCTTCGGCGAACTGGCGCTCGCCGGCAACGCAATCGAGGCGCGGCGCAGTGACGAGGCAGTCGCGCTCGAAACCACCCGGGTCGCAATGATCCGCGTGGAGGATTTCTGGCGCCTGAAGGCAGGTGACCCGGCGGTGGTGCAGGGCGCATTGCAGTGTCTGACGGCGCGCCTCGCCGAAGCGCACCGCCAGATCGAGACGCTCGTTTTTGATAACAACCACCGGCGGCTCGCGCGGGCGCTGCTCGAACAGTACGGCAACGCCGCGCGGGTCGGCGAGACCAGCGTCCGCCTGACTCACGAGGAACTGGCCGAGCTGATCGGCTCTTCGCGCGAAGTCGTCACCAGCCTGATGATCGAACTGCGCCGGCTGGGACTCGTGGATTACAAACGCGGCAACGTGTATCCGCGCCTGCCGGAACTCGAGAGATTCCTCGCCGAGGGGAATTTACCGGAATGATTTTTATGAAACCCTGGATTCTTCTCCTGATCATCGTTGCCGGCCTGGTGCTGCTGTCAGTCAGTGTCAGTAAACAAGGCGGCGCGAGCGCGCTGGCTGTCGAATCAGAGTCTCTGCCCGCCGCGCCCGGCAACGGCCAGCGCGCTCCCGTCATCGTCGAGCTGTTCACTTCCGAAGGCTGTTCGAGCTGCCCGCCTGCTGACGCGGTACTCGCGAAACTGGAACGCCAGCAGCCCGTGGCGGGCGCGGAGGTGATCGCGCTCGGCGAACATGTTGATTACTGGAATTACATCGGCTGGTCCGACCCGTTCTCTTCACACCTCTACAGCGAGTGGCAGCGTGATTATGCGCGCGCCTTCAACCGCGACGGGGTTTACACGCCGCAGATGGTTGTAGACGGCGAGGCGGAATTCATCGGCAGCAACCTCGGCAAGGCCCGCGAAGTGATTGCCAGGGCGGCGGCCCACCCTAAAGCCATGGTGCAGATCGCGCGCGCGACCGATGCGCCGAACGCGGCGGAAGGCACCGTCGCATTCAAAATTCGTGTGACTGACCTGCCGCCTGTCAGCAGCAGCGAAACGATTGACGTGATGCTGGCGATCACTGAAAGCGACCTGTCGTCAAGCGTCCTGCGCGGCGAGAACGCTGGGCGAAAGCTCGATCATGGCTCGGTCGTGCGACAGATTGCTTTGATTACTCAGGCCGAGTCGCGCGAGGCGAAGACGATCAGTTCTGAGCCGATCATCAGGCTGCCGCGCGACTGGAAGCGTGAAAACCTGCGCGCCGTCGCTTTCGCGCAGGCGCACAACAGCCGCCGGGTGCTGGGGGCGGCTGCAATCAAATTGCAGGACGGGCAGGGTAATAAATAAAAGTGAAGCTGATGCTCCATCTGTGCCGGGCCGGATGAGAACCGGGCTGCTGATCTGATCAGGCGCAGATGCATCAGCTGCCACGCTTCCGGTGAGAAAGACGGAGTAAACAGGGTTGACGTCGGGCGGTCCGGCGGCAAACACTGTGGGCGTCAACATCCGCCCCTGGGCTCACAGCGCGATTCGCCGAATTGCGCGACGCCGGGTTGATGAACTGGCGGAATGTGACCCCGCAGTCAGAGAAATCGCACTACAATCTTTCGAAGGAGAAAGCTTATGAAACTGGTGGTTATCTGTGCCGGGCTTTTGTTGCTCATCGCGCTGGCGGCCTGTGGCGCGGCGCGCGCGATTGGGCAGAAGGATAAGGCAAAGGCTTCAGGGCAGACAAAAAAGGGCGCCGATCTGCAAAAGGAAATAGAGATGATCGGGAAAGTGACCAAGTCAGATGAGGAGTGGAAAAAACAGCTCACGCCAATTCAGTACCAGGTGACCAGGAAGAAGGGGACGGAGCGCGCCTTTACCGGCGAGTACTGGAATAACCACGAAGCCGGAACTTATGTCTGCGTGTGCTGCGGCCTTGAGTTGTTCGGCTCTGACACCAAGTTCGAATCCGGCACCGGCTGGCCGAGCTTCTGGGCGCCCATCTCGAAGGCCAATGTCAGGGAGGAAGAGGACAACAGCCTGTTCACGACGCGCACCGAGGTGCTGTGCCGCCGCTGCGACGCCCACCTCGGGCATGTCTTTGATGATGGCCCGAAGCCGACGGGGCTGCGCTACTGCATGAATTCAGCGGCGCTCCGGTTCGTGAAGAAACAGTAGTCGGAAGGCTGCGCCTTTTGTCTCAGCGCGCCGGGCGGTAAAGCCGATCCAGCCGGTGTGGATCAACGCCGAGCCAGTAAAGTATCTGGAGCGCCGACCAGAGCGCGAACGTGCGGAGGAAGCGATGCTCAAAGCGCCGCGATGAGGTCATCGCTTTCTCCGCCAGTCGGACGAAGCGCCCCACGCGCCGCAGCCTCCGGTAAAAATCGCAGTCCTCAAACAGCGGGATTTCGCGGAACCCGCCGAGCGCTTCAAAGACGTTCCGCCGCACGAAAAATCCCGAATCGCCGTAACACATTCCGCCCAGCCGCAGCAGCGGATAGATGCGCGTCAGCACCCGTGCGCCCCAGTGGCTGCCTTCAAACAGCAGACTGAAATGGCCGCCGCAAACGTCGTGATCTTCGAGCGCGGCTCGAATCAGCCCGAGCGCGCCTTCGGGCAGGCGCGTATCGGCGTGCAGGAAGAGGAAAACTTCACCGCCGGCCAGCCGCGCCCCGGCGTTCATCTGACTGCCGCGTCCACGCGACGCACTGATCACACGCAATCCGCAGGCCCGGGCGATTTCAATCGTCGCGTCCGCGCTTCCGCCATCCGCCACAATGATCTCAACCTCCCGGCCCGGGTGGCGCAGGGCTTCAACCGTTTCGCGAATCGTCGTCGCTTCGTCGAGGGTGGGAATAATGATGGAGATCATCATGATTTCGGTGAGCGGTTCAGTGTAAGCTGCCTCACGGTAGCCGGGCCGCGCCGCCGCAGACGCTCAAACACCGCGGGATCGTCAGTCAGGAGGAGCAGCAAACATGATCATCAGGGCCTTACGAAATCAGTTCGCAGGCATTTTGCTTTGCATCTTTTCAGCCGCCACGTGCGTGACGGCCCAGACGGGCGCGCAAAGGATCAACTATTCCGAGTTCGACCGGCTGACTAAAACTTACGTCAACGAAAGCGGGCTGGTCAATTACAAAGGGCTCAAACAGGAACTCGCGGCGCTCAAAAGTTTCGTGGATCAGCTCGCCGCCGTCTCGCCGGACAGCCACCCGCAGCTCTTCGCTGACGAGATGGAAAAGCTCCGTTACTTCGTGACGGCTTACAACGCCTGGGTACTCTACATCGTCGCTTCGGAATATCCGAAGCAGAACACCCTCTGGACGAAGATCGGTCTGTTCCGCAACAGGCCGATCAGGCTCGGCGGTCAGGACTCGTCGCTCGAAGACCTCGAACACGGGATCATCCGCAAACGCTTCGCCGACCCGCGCATCCACTTTTACATCAACTGCGCCGCTTTCAGTTGCCCGCCGCTCGCGCAAGGCGCGATCCCCGAGGGCAAAACTGATGAGGCGCTGACGCAGGCCGCGCGCCGGTTCATCAACGATCCGAAATATGTCACCTACGATGCCGCGAAGAAGAAGCTGGAAATTTCGCGCATCTTCAAATGGTTCGAGGATGATTTCCTGAATCACCTGAAGGGCAAACGCGGCATCGAACAGCCGCACGTCGCGCAATTCATCCTGCTTTACCTCGAAGGGCCGGCAAAAGAAGCGCTGGCAAAAACCCCGGTCAGCGAAATCAGGGTCAGCCATTTTGGCTACGACAAGAGTCTGAACGAGCAGAAGTGAGCCGGGGCGGCACATTATCCGCGACCGATCCTTCATTACTCAGCAGAGGTTGTTCTATGGCCTCATTCCGCATATCATTCTGCGCAATTCTGGTCGTGATTCAAGAATAGCAGCTGCTGAAAACTCGCCCGATTCATTTCCGCGAATTCACAGCATTGAGTGATTACTCTGCCCGCACTTTCAAAGGCGGCCCAACGGAAAGGTGATTGATGAGTACGTCGCAAATCCACACGAATGGCAATTCTCACAATGGCGTTCATCCGGCTCTGAAGCAGACCGTTCACGAGGCCCCGGCGGATGGCGGCAGACTGATTGTCCTGAGTGCGCCGCTGACGGAAATTATTGACCACGCCGGGTATTTCATTCAGATGAGCATGGCCTCGCTGCCGATCTGGCTGGAGGGGATTCTCAACAAAAAGTATCCCCACTGGCGCGAGGTCGAGTACAACGAGGACGGCTCGGCGCGCTACATGCCCGCCGGCGTGCGGCTGGTGGAAGCCTCGCTGCTCAGGCAGTACCGGCCGGAAGAGATCGCCTGCTGCTACCCGCAGGACATTCATAAATTCATCGGCCCCAATACGCGCGTCGTCGCGCTCTCGACTCACAACCCGCTGGGCGTGACTTTCGCGGCGGGCGTCTACACCTCGATCTTCGGATCGTCGCGTGAGCCGATCAATTCGCATTACTCGAAGGAATTGTTCGCGACGATCAAAGGCAGTCCGTTTCGCGGCAATTTCAAGGTCATCGTCGGCGGTTCGGGCGGCTGGCAGATCATTCAGACGAACGGCTACGAGGAATACGGCATTGACTGCGTCGTCGAAGGTCGCAGCGAATCGAACGACGTGCTTGATCTTTTTGCGAAAGCCATTCGCGGCGAGGAACTGCCGCGCCAGATTGATGTCGTCCACCCGAAAGACCGCGACGCCATTCTCTTCCCTGACAAGCGCACGACCTTTGGCGTGGTCGAGATGACGACGGGCTGCGGGCGCCGCTGCCAGTTCTGCGTGCCCGACCTGAACCCGCAGATTGACATGCCGAAGGAGAAGATGATGGCCGCTGTCCGCGCCAACGTGCGCGAGGGCAACAGACAGATTTCGCTGGCCACCGAAGACATGTTCATCTGGGGTCAGGTGCATACCGACATCCCGTTTTACTTTCCGAACCGCGAGGCGCTGCTCGACCTCTACAGCGACGTCGTCAACACGCCCGGCGTCGAACAGCATGTGCTGAGTCATTCGACGATGGCGCCTGCCGTGGTTGACCCGCTGCTGATCGAAAAGCTCTCTGACATCCTGCTCGACAAAAGCCCGATTCACCTGCCTTACCTGAGCAGCCACCCGAAGCACAAGGCCCTGACGCCGCTGATCGGACTCGAAACCGGGTCGGTGCGGATGGCGAAGCAGATCATGCCGAGCAAGGGCGTGCCGTTCCCGATTGACGAATGGCCGAGCGTCTTCATCCGCGGGCTGGAAGTGATGAATAAAAACAACTGGTTCCCGGCGGTCACACTGATCGTCGGCAACCCGGGCGAAACCGATGAAGACACGAAGGCGACGCTCGACCTGATTTACGAGGTCGAACGGCGCGGACTGTTCGCCTTCTTCATCCCGTCAATCTTCACGCCTCTGCACGACACGCGGATGCAGGACAAGGAAGGCGTGCGGGAGACTCAGCAGCTGCAGCCGCTGCAATGGCAGCTGATCATGAAGTGCTGGAAGATGAACCTGCGCCCGGGGCAGTACAGCTGGTGGGCTCCGACCGCATGGCGCGTCGGGGCGCTGGGTTTGTGGGCGTGGAAGCTGCGCAAGACCAACGGGCCGAATTTCACCTGGCCGCTGTTTATGTTTTCGAGCGCGCTGCCGGAAGGCGTGATGGCGAAGATGGGGAAGATTTACGTCGGCAAACCGTTCCGGGTGAAATCCCGTAAGGATCTGCTGGCAACGATCAAGCCTAATCAGCAGAAATTCCTGCGCGCGGACAACGGCGACCTGCCCGACAGCTGGCAGCCCTACACGCCACTCAGACAGGCAATCGAATCAGTGAAGGCAGATGTCCTGTCGGCATCGTGATGGAACCGGAGTTCGTTACCGCTGAAACTTCAGACGTTGAAACCCTGCTGGTCTTTATGCGGGATTTCTACGAACACGAAAACCTCACGTTTGATGAACAGGTCGCGCGCAGGGCGTTGCGGCAAATCCTGACCGATGACGCGCTCGGCCGCGTTTTCCTGATCAGGTGCGGTGGTGAAGTGATCGGCTACACAGTTCTGACATTCGGCTTCAGCCTTGAATTTCGCGGGCGCGATGCGTTTGTGGATGAGCTGTACATTCGCGCCAGTCATCGGGGGCGCGGGATCGGAAAGTGCGCGCTCAGTTTCCTGTCCGATGTCTGCCGTGAACTTGATATTCGCGCCCTGCACCTGGAAGTCGAGCGGGCCAACACCGTCGCGCAGGGCGTTTACCGCAAGGCGGGGTTTGCGGATCATGACCGCTACCTGATGACCAGATGGGTCATCGGGAGTGAGCAGGAAAAAGGTGACAGTTGAACTCCGAGGTCCCTTTCAGCCGGCTTTTCATCCAGCCCCCTTTTTTGTCAGATAATGAGCAGCGTAATCTCCACGCCTGTATCCGTTCCGCCTCTGCCTCCCGGCCCGAAAGGGAATTTCATCCTCGGCGTCATGCGCGATTACCAGCGTGATCAGTTCGGTTTCGTCGAACGCTGCGCCAGCGAGTACGGCGACATCGTGCGGATGAAATTTCTGTACGTCCATAGCGTCTTTATCTTCCACCCCGACCTGATCGAAGCGGTGCTGGTGACGAACCAGCGCAATTTCATCAAGCCCGCCTCGATGCGCACGCCGTTTATGCGGCGGCTCGTCGGCAACGGGCTGCTGACGAGCGAGGGCGATTTCTGGAAGCGGCAGCGGAGGCTGGCGCAACCGGCTTTCCACCGCGAGCGCGTCAACGCTTACGGCCGCGTCATGGTGGAGTTCGCGGAGCGAATGACTGCCGCGTGGCGGCCGGGCGAGACGCGAGACGCTCACCAGGACATGATGAAGCTGACGCTTGAAATCGTCGCGAAGACGCTTTTTGACGCCGACATCACCGGCAGGGCCGGCACAGTTGGCGACGCACTCAGTATCGCCGTCGAGCCATTTAGCGAGCAGGCCACATTCAAGTGGATGCTCGATAACCGCCTGCCCACGCCCGGCAACCGGCGCTTTCACCGCGCCGTCGGGCGGCTCGATGAGATCATCTTCGACATCATCAGCGAACGTCGCCGGAGCGGTGAGGATCGCGGCGATCTGCTCTCGATGCTGCTGATGGCTCAGGACACTGAAGAAGGCGGCAGCATGTCGGACCGGCAGTTGCGCGATGAGGCGATGACGATCTTTCTGGCCGGGCACGAAACCACCGCGCTGGCGCTGTCGTGGTCGTGGTATCTGCTCTCACAACATCCCGAAGCCGAGGCAAAGCTGCACGCCGAACTCGAAAGCGTTCTGGGCGGCCGCGCGCCGGGCGTCGCTAATCTGCCCGCGCTGCGTTACACCGAAATGATCGTGAAGGAGACGATGCGGTTGTATCCGCCCGCCTGGGCGGTGGGTCGGGCGGCGGTTGAGGATTGTGAAATCGGCGGCTGGCACATCCCCGCCAGATCACAGATTTATATGTTCCAGTGGGTCGTGCAGCGCGACCCGCGCTTCTTCGACCGGCCGGACGAGTTTATCCCCGGGCGGTGGACTGAGGAATTTACGAAGCAGTTGCCGCGATACGCTTATTTCCCGTTCGGCGGCGGCCCGCGCCTGTGCATCGGCAATTCGTTTGCGCTGATGGAAGCCGTATTGCTGCTGGCGACGGTGGCGCAGAAGTTCAGACTGAAACTCGTGCCGGGACAGACGATCAGGCCCGTACCTTCGATCACACTTCGGCCTGAACAAGGAATCAAAGTGCTGGTTGAGAAAAGATGATTGATTGAAAATTCGTAAAGTCATCGCTGTCGAAGCAGATCAAACCCTCAGCCCCCGGGCAAATCCTGCGATCAGCAGCCAGCCTGCACCAAATCGTCAGGAATGGGTTACCGATTGGTATGAAACTGACACCTGCGGCAACTAAGCATCACGCCTGACAACTTTACACAAATTCCCACAAACCAATCCCTCTTATAACTTTAGCTGGAAAAGCCTGAATGCATTAATTACCTGGCACGCAGCTTGTTTTACTCGTTGTCACCCTGACTGGGGAAAAGAAGGTTTGTAGCTGATTGACAGTAATGGAAAGTGCTGATGACCGACGGCAGCAACGGTACTGATCAATGGATCAGCTCTGAAGGTCTCCACTGATCATTGATGCCGGTACAATGAAAGGCGGATTCACGACTTCGGATTCCTCCAGCGGCTGCAACGTGGGTTTTCGTGAGGCACGCCGTGACCGGCATAACCCCACCTGTCAGGATAGGTGATCAGTTACTGCAGGACGAAGCAAAAGTTCATTGAGATCGGCGCGCGATCAGGAGAATTAAGGGGGTCAGGCTCTCACCGTGAGAATCTGGAATTCTCCACCGCGCGTCCGTACAAATTTCCCGGCAACCGCTCGCAGGTTGAGATGGGAAGTAAACGCCGCGCGGTGGACGTAAAGGGGGCTGAAAGGACGAATCTTTCAGCGTTCGCCGCGCGGCGTTTTGCATTTCTGCCGCCCGCCTGTCGAGTTACAATGATCCCGCCTTACACTTCATTCAGAAATCTGAACGCGAATCCGAAAATCTGGACTCCGTAAGGTAATCCTGCAAATTATCTGTCATTGCAAAGACAGATATATCTTCCTCCTAACCCTATCCCACCACAATATTTACCGACCCGCCTTGATTCTGGAAGAATCAGACTCATCCTGCTTTTCTTCGGTCGGCATATTGCTTGCCTGTTCCTGAAATCCATCCCGTAATCTTTTCAGAAGAATTTATCATCGCCCCGATGACACGATTCCCAATTGATCCAAAGCAATGAATAAAAATCAACATCGCTGAATTTTTGAGATTACAGACTACCATATCCGGGCGTTTTTCTGCGCCCGATCTGTCAACCAATCAGGAGGGTTTATGATTCACAGCCGGTCAGTTTTCAGAAGCGGGCTGATGGTGATTTTCGTTGTGATGAGCGCGGTTGCCGCCTTCGCTCAAAATACCACCATTTCAGGAGCAGTTACCGATCCGCAGGGCAATGCCATTGCGGGGGCAACGGTTACCGCTATCAATAAGTCCACGGGACTCACCCGCACCGTGACTACTACCAGTGAAGGTACATATCAGATTCCCCAGATTGTTCCGGGGACCTATCAGGTGCGTGTCGAAGCCCAAGGGTTCAAAGCCGTCATTCAAGAAAATGTGCAGGTACTGGTCAGTACCCCACTGACTCTCAACATCTCTTTCAGGGATGTCGGCGCGGTCAGCGAATCTGTCACCGTTCAGGGCGGCGAGTCAGTGCTGAATACCAGTGACGCGACGATTGGCAATACGTTTGAGAACCGGAAGGTTGTCGAACTTCCTCTGAACGCCCGAAACGTGGTCGGCCTGCTTTCACTTCAGCCCGGCGTGACCGCCAGCGGCGAAGTCAACGGTGGCCGCTCTGACCAGGCCAACGTCACGCTGGATGGCGTGGACGTTAATGAGCAGCAGGGCGGCGCGGCATTTTTCAGCGTGCTGCGTTCGACGCCGGATTCATTGCAGGAATTCCGCGTCACCACGACGAACCCGAACGCCGATCAGGGCCGCTCGTCAGGCGCGCAGGTCGCGCTGGTGACGAAGTCGGGGACGAACACATTTCACGGCTCGCTTTACGAATATCACCGCAACACGATTACCACGGCCAATGACTGGTTCAATAATAAAGCAGGTGTCGAGCGCCCGAAGCTGCTCCGCAACATCTTCGGCGGGGCGATTGGCGGCCCGATCAAAAAGGACAAGGCATTCTTCTTCTTCACCTACGAGGGCTTCCGTGAAGCCACCGGCACGACGGTCGTGCGCGAAGTCCCGCTGCCTTCGCTGGGTCAGGGAATCGTTCGTTACATCACAGAAGACGGCAAGAGCAATCAGTTCAACTCCTGCCCGGCAGGTACCCCTGCGGGAGTCAACTGCCTGAGCCGCTCGCAGATCAGCACCGGCTACTTGGCTGCATACGGGGTTGACCCCGGAACCAACTCCGCCGCGATCGCGGTGCTTGCTGCCGCAGCGAATCGTTACAAGGCGAATGATACGACCGTCGGCGACGGGCTTAACACCAGCGGTTTTCGTTTCAATGCCAATACGCCGTCAAACCTGAATGTCTCTTACCTGCGTTTCGACTATAACCTGACCGACAAGCAGAGCGTCTTCGCTCGCGGTGGCTATCAGTCGGATAACATCACCAGAACTCAGCGCTTCCCGGATACGCTTGCGCCGAAGACCTGGGTTCACCCGATCGGGCTTTCTCTCGGCCACCAGTGGACACTCTCTAACACGCTCGTCAATACCGCCCGGTATGGCCTGACCCGTTCGGCCTTTACGGTGGGCGGCGACTCACAGGCGAACTCGATCTCCTTCCGGTTTATTTTCCAGCCGCTCAACTTCTCCCGCACCCTCAGCCGGATCACGCCGGTGCATAACTTCACTGATGATCTGGCATGGAGCAAGGGAAATCATGCCCTGCAGTTCGGCACCAACATTCGTCTGATCAGGAACTCCCGCAATTCGCTGGGGTCGTCCTTTGATGTGGCCGTCACCAACCCGTCGTTCTATGACTTCTCAGGCGACGTAGTCGTTACTGACGATTTCGGCGACCCGATCTTCCCGAACGTGGGCGGCTCGACTGATGACCTGCGGGATGCACTGACCGCGCTCATCGGGCGCTATACGCAATACAGCTTCAACCTGAACTACGCCAAGAGCGGCCAGTTGCAGCCGGTTGGTACACCCGTCAAACGCGATTTCAAAACTCAGGAGTATGAAGCTTATGCTCAGGACAGCTGGCGCATCCGCCCGAATCTGACCGTCGGTTATGGGCTGCGCTGGTCAACCTCAACGCCGGTTTATGAGGCCAACGGGTTGCAGGTGAAGCCGGTGCAGAGCCTTGGCAAATTCTTCGAGCAGCGGGTGGCCGGCGCCAACGCCGGCAAGCCGTTCAATGATCTGATTTCGGTTGATCTGGCCGGCAAGGCCAACGGCAGGGATGGGTACTACGATCAGGACTGGAATAACTTCGCCCCATCAGTATCCGTTGCGTGGTCGCCGAACTTCAGGAGCGGGTTGCTGAAAACAATCCTTGGTGAAAACAAGAGTACTTTCCGCGGCGGTTTCCGCATGACCTATGACCGAATCGGCAGCGCTCTGGCAGTGGCGTTCGACCTGAACTCCACGCTCGGTTACCGGCTCGGCCCGGCAATCGCCGCCAACACTTTCAATGTCAGCGACCGCCTCGGGCCGCTCTTCACCGGGTTCGATCAGAATCTGCGTGGCCTGCCTCGCCTGACAGTCAACCCGACGCTCACCTTCCCTCTGACAACGCCGGCCGATGAGGATCAGCGTATCGAGCAGTCGCTGGACGACAGGCTGAGGACGCCGTACAACTACAGCTTCAACCTGTCTTACGGCCGCGATCTGGGCAGAGGCTATTCGTTTGAAGTCAGTTACGTCGGGCGCATCGCCCGTGACCTGCTGGTGTCGCGTGACATCCTGCACCTGAACAATCTGAAGGATCCGAAATCGGGAACGGATTGGTACACGGCGATTCGCCAGTTGATTGATCTGCGGTACAAGGACGCGGCAATCACCTCGGTGCAACCGATTCCTTACTTCGAGAATATCGTTCCCGGACTGGCCGGAACCTACAACGTCCTCGGCACAAACAGGGTGCTGACCGCTACCCAGGCAGCCTACCGTCGCATTGCCAAAACTGCTGTCGGGGGGCGCAACACGACTGACTATACATTTGTGCAGCTGCTCTGGGATGATGGACTTGGATATGGCAACAATCTCTTCTTCCATCCGCAGTATGCTACGTTTGCAGCTTACTCGACGATTGGTACTTCGGATTACAACTCGCTCCAGATGAGCTTCAGAAAGCGTTTTGGCAATAACCTGACCTTCGATTTCAACTACACGCTGGCTCATTCGTTTGACACGGCGTCCGGCACTGAATCGTCGGGCACGATCTCGTCGGGCGCGTCACTGATCCTGAACCCGCTCAATCTGGATGTGAATCGCGGCCCGTCGGATTTCGACATCCGTCATCTGATCAATGCGAATTACATCTACAACCTGCCCTTCGGTAAGGGGCAGAAGTTCTTCGGCAATATGTCCAGAGTGGGTGACGCCTTCTTCGGCGGCTGGTCACTGACGGGCATCTTCCGCTGGAACACCGGGTTGCCGGCAGGTCAGCCCTATGACGACGCCCGATGGGCGACCAACTGGAACGTGCAATCGAATGCCGTCGCGATCCGTCCGGTGGTAACCGATCCGACGCGCACCGGCGACCCGAACCTGTTCAGTGATCCGGCCGGCGCGTACCATAGCTACCGCAACCCTTACCCGGGTGAGCAGGGCGATCGCAACAGCCTGCGTGACCCCGGCTACGTCGCGCTGGACGCGGGACTCTATAAGACCTTCACCCTGCCCGGAGAAAAGATAAAACTCAAATTCCGCTGGGAGGTTTATAACGTCACGAACACGCAACGTTTCACAGGCGTTGATGGTGACGGGTTCGGCCTGCCACGCGACCCATTCCTGGGTGGGACGCCGCCGACCGGGTTTGGAAAACTCACCGCAACCCAAGCTCCGCTGAATGAGAACAAGGCCGGGCGCGTGATGCAGTTCGCCTTGCGGATTGAATTCTGATTCAGTGAATCGAATCTGCTGACGGATGGCTGGCCGTATGGTGATAAGACCACACGGCCAGCCTCTTTTGCTTGCTTCGGACGGCTGAATAAAAATCGCTCAGGGGCTCCGCCTGCCGTGTGCGTACTGAAGTGCCGGCCTTCGCCTCCGCAGTCAGAGCCTCTGCACAGTCAATTCGGGACAGGAAGAATGAGGTTTGAAAGCTTCTCTGCCCTGTGCTACACGAGTAGTATCGCGTTTCCACCACAAATGGCTTTACAAAACTCCTGTCCGAAAATTTGAATTGAATCCAAAAAACTGGACTGGCTTGCCAAGTAGGATATAATATGCATCCTCCGACGACAGGAAGCACCGGTAGCTAAGTCCAGCAATTCAATCAGCTTCTTTTGCTCCAGATCAGAACATTCAGGCTATTACCTGCTGTCGGCATATTTTTTGCATCTTTTTAATTTCTCTCTTGCAGGGTTTCGCAAGACCTCGTACCCGCTTAGATAGTCAACCACCAACTTAAGGCTGCTGGTCATCTGGTTGTCAGGCGCCTGCTTATGATGCCAATTCTGATCAGGCAACATGTCCCCGTTCTCTCGCGGAAAAACCTTTTCGCGGATTAGTACCATTTTCAATCTGAGCCGCCTTCAGGGTGCAATAAGGCATCACATTTTCGGTTTCCACTCAAGCTTAAGCATCAGACCAACCGCTATTGTCGAAATAATCGCAGCCGTGGCCGGGAGGGCCAGGTTTCGATCCAACAACCACTCAACGGGAGGATTTATGATTCACCAACGATCCATCTTGAGAAGCGGACTCGGGTTACTCTTCGTCGTGCTGAGTGCGGCGGTCGCCTTCGGTCAGGCTTCTTCACTGTCGGGCTCGGTCGTTGACCCGCAGGGCAACGCCGTGGCGGGCGCGACCATTACCGCCACGAACATAGTGACCGGGGCCACTCGCACTGTGACCAGCACCAGTGAGGGAGCCTACCAGATCCCTCAACTTACCCCCGGCACCTATCGTGTGCGCGCTGAGGCACAGGGCTTTACCTCCATCATTCAGGAGCAAATAGAAGTGCTGGTCAGCACCCCGGTGACTCTTAACATTGCCTTTAAGAATGTGGGCGCCATCAGCCAGACTGTGACGGTGCAGGGCGGGGAATCTATCCTCAACACGAGTGACGCGACCATCGGTAATTCCTTTAATGAAACGCAGGTCAAGGAACTGCCCCTTCTCTCGCGCAACGTTGTCGGATTGCTTTCGCTGCAACCGGGCGTGACGACCGGGGGCAACGTCAACGGGGGCCGTTCCGACACGGCCAACGTGACGCTCGACGGCGTGGACGTCAACGAGCAGCAGGGAGGTACAGCATTCTTCAGCGTACTCCGCACGACGCCGGATTCCCTGCAGGAATTTCGTGTTACGACCACCAACCCCAATGCCAACGTCGGTCGCTCCTCCGGGGCGCAGATCGCCCTGGTCACCAAGTCCGGGACGAATCAGTTCCATGGCGCGCTTTTTGAATATCACCGCAACACCCGCGGGACGGCCAACAACTGGTTCAACAACAAGGCCGGGAGCTTAACAGCGACCGACGCCGCAGTAATCGCCGGGCTGGCCCAGGTCGGCGACGATAAAGTTCCCCGCCCGAAGCTGCTCCGCAATAACTTCGGCGGCGCAATTGGCGGTCCGATCAAGAAAGACAGAATTTTCTTCTTCTTCACCTACGAAGGCTTCCGTGAAGCCAAAGGCACGAGCGTCGTGCGCCAGGTGCCGTTGCCCACTTATGGTCAGGGCATCATCCGTTACAAGTCGGCGAATGGGGCGAGCGACCCCTCGTGCCCGGCGGGCACCCCGTCGGGTACGACCTGTCTGACGCGCGCACAGATCAGTGCGGCTTATCTGGCGGCCAACGGCATTGATCCCGGAACGAATTCAGCGGTCTTTTCCATCCTCGCTGATGCCGCGCGCCGGTATCCGGCGAATGACACCACCACCGGGGACGGCTTGAACACCGGCGGCTACCGTTTCAATGCCAGCGATCCGGTGAAACAGAACACCTACATTGCCAGGTTCGATGGCAAAATCAATGAGAAGCAGAATGTCTTCCTGCGGCTGAACTATCAGAAAGACACCTCGCTCAACGGTGTCAGCTTTTTCCCGGATACGCCGACGCCAACGACCTGGCGTCATCCCATTGGGCTGGCAGCCAATCACACATGGGTGATCTCAAACGCGCTGGTCAATAACTTCACCTACGGCGTGACCCGCGAGGCTTTTACCAACGGCGGTGACTCCAACCAGAACAACATCAACTTCCGCTTTATCTTTCAACCCGTCAACTTCACGCGCGGCAGCAGCCGCACGACGCCGGTGCATAACTTCGTGGATGACCTCTCGTGGACGAAGGGTAACCACGCCATGCAATATGGCGCCAACGTCCGCCTCATCTCAAACAACCGCGTCTCGTTCGGCAACTCCTACGACAGCGGCACCTTCAATCCGTCGGGTTACGATGCCTCTGGCGCGGTAGTCTATAACAGCGGTGATGGCACTGGCCCTGCGATCTTCCCGAATGTCGCTTCCAGTTCCATCGTCCCGCTGCGCGATGCGCTCACGACCGCGATTGGCCGCTACTCGGGCTACACTGCGAACGTCAATTACACCCTGAACGGCAGCGTGATCCCCGCCGGGACCGGCATCGGCCGCGTTTTCAAGACCCAGGAGTATGAGGCCTACGGGCAGGACAGCTGGCGCGTCCGGCAAAACCTGACGCTCACCTACGGCCTGCGCTGGTCCACCTCGACGCCGGTCTATGAGGCCAACGGCGTGCAGGTGAAACCGGTGCAGAGCCTCGGCGATTACTTCGACAAGCGCGTGGCGGGCGCTCTGGCGGGCGTGCCATACAACGCCCCGATCACGATAGATCTGGCGGGCAAGGCGAACGGCCGCGACGGATACTACCCACAGGACTGGAACAATTTCGCGCCTGCCGTCGCCGTCGCCTGGTCGCCCAATTCCAGGAACAAATACCTACACGCCGTCCTTGGCGAAAACAAGACCACCATTCGCGTCGGCTTCCGCATGATCTACGACCGCATCGGCAGCGCGCTCGCGGTCGCTTTTGACCAGCTCAACTCGCTCGGCTTTACCTCCTCGAGCAGCATCGCTGTCAACACCTACAACGTGAGTGACCGCCTCGGGCCGCTCTTTACCGGCTACAACCAGGACCTTCGCACCCTGCCGAAACTCGTCATCAATCCGTCACTGAAATTCCCGTTGCAGCAGCCCGCGGACGAGGCTCAGCGCATCGAGCAATCGCTCGACGACCGGCTGACAACCCCGGTTCACTACAGCTTCAATCTCTCTTACGGGCGCGACCTCGGCAGAGGGTTCTCGCTCGAAGTGAGTTACATCGGGCGGATGGCGCGTGACCTGCTGACTTCCTATGACGTCATGCACTTCAACAACCTGAAAGACCCGAAGTCGGGCGTGGACTTCTACGCCGCGATGCGCCAGCTCATCGCTTTGCGTGATCAAAGCACGCCGATCACCTCGGTGCAGGCGATCCCTTATTTCCAGAACCTCTTCCCCGGTCTGGCCGGCACCTTTAGCGTACTCGGCCAAAGCGTGAACCTGACGGCAACGCAGGGGGCCTACCGGCGCGTTGCCTTCGCCAGCGTGGGCGGTCGGAACACGGCGGACTGGACTTTCGTGCAAACGCTGTGGAACGACACCCCGATAGCTTTCACCAACCAGGCCTTCGTGCAACCGCAGTACGCGGCGTTTGCGGCCTACGGGACGCTTGGTTCGTCGGACTATCACTCGGCTCAAATCAGCCTGAGGAAACGGTTCACCAAAGACCTCTCATTCGATTTCAACTACACCTTCAGCCATTCGCTGGATATTGCCTCCGGCAATGAGACCTCAGGCGGCCTGTATGGCGCCTCCTTCATCCTCAACCCGCTGGATCTCGACGTCAACCGTGGCCATTCCAACTTCGATGTGCGCCACCTGATCAACGCGAACTACATCTGGGGGTTACCAATTGGCACCGGCAAGAAGCTCTTCGGCAATGTGGGTCGGGTGGCTGATCTACTCATCGGCGGCTGGGAGATGACCGGGATTTTCCGTTACAACTCCGGCTTCCCGGCAGGCGCACCGTTTGATTCGGGGCGCTGGGCGACCAATTGGGAAATCTCATCCAATGGCGTGGCGATTCGCCCGATTCAGGCCTCGCCCACGCGCACGGGTGATCCGAACATCTTCAGCGATCCGACCTATGCTTACCAGAGCTATCGCACGCCCTACCCAGGCGAGTTCGGTGATCGCAATACGATCCGCTATCCGGGCTTCATCGGGCTCGATGCCGGATTGTATAAGACGTTCAAACTGCACGGTGAGGGACAGAAACTGACCTTCCGCTGGGAGGTCTACAACGTCACTAACACGCAGCATTTCACCGGCCTTGCCGGTTTCGGGCTGCAGCAAAACCCGAATCTCGGCCTCACGCCGTCATCGACTTTTGGCAAGTTCACCGGCATCCAGGGACAGCCGCGCCAGATGCAGTTCGCGCTGCGCCTGGAGTTCTAAGCCGAAATTGGATCAGTACCGCGAGCGGCAGCGCGTGTTCGCTTCATCAGGCTCGCTACCGCTCGCGGTACTGACTCGGCGTCCCACGAATCAAATGGCTGGCAGCTTAGCCCACAGGCCGTGCTGCCAGCCATTTTTTATGGCGACCGTCCGGCAAGGCGGGCCACGCTACGGCTTCTTGTTTTCGGTGATGTACTGCTGAATCATTTTCTTTTCCGGGTAGTCCGGCTTTTTCGCGAGGAACTGCTCGTATTCGGCCACGGCCTTGTCTTTCAGCCCCGCCGCCCGGTAAAGCGCCGCCAGCCGCAGATGCGCGTCGGCCTTGCCGACCGGGTCCAGCCGGATGGCTTCGTTCAGATAGCCGACTGCTTTGGAGCCTTTCCTGATCTGGAGGTAAGCTTCACCCAGAAAGAAGTTGGCGTCGGCTGACTGCGGCTCGACCTCCACCGCCCGACTTAAACATTCGATGGCGCCTTCGAAATTCTTCAGGGAGATCCGCAGCCTGCCGAGGTTGAGAAGGGCCAGCAGGTAAGTCGGACGCTCAGTGAGCGCATGCGTGTATGCCTTTTCGGCATCGCCCGTCTTGTCCTGTTTGAAATAGAGTGTCCCCAGCTCGGTCCACGCCTCGAAGTCCCTGGCGTCGGCGCTCACAACCTGATTGAGCAGCGCGCCGGCCTGCCTGGCGTCGTTTTTCCTGATGGCGTCCAGCGCCTTGTCAAAGAGAGCCTGGTTGGCCAGCGTCCGTTTGTCATAGCCGGCTGCCACGGTCGCGCTGCCCTTTTTCGACTCGCCCGCGACCGGGTCGCCGCGCCATTCCAGTTCGATGTCGTGCCGGATCTCGGTTTTCTGGGGATCCATCACCTTCACGCTCAGGCGCGCGACCTCGCGGTTTTCCACTTCGACGATGATGTAGTAATCGCCATTTTGCACGTTGAGGAAACGATAGCGCCCCCGGTTCGAGACCGTGTCGCGTGCGACTACGCTGTTTGTGATGGTGTAGAGGATGATCGTGAAAGTTTCCGGCTTCGGCCCGCTCACTTTACTGTCGTCAACCTTGAAATCCCCGAACAGCATATGGCCTTCACCGGACGACGGGTTGACGGTTCTGGACGGCCTGCTCTGAGGATCGAAGTACTTAGCGGGGGCCCCATGAGTCCGTACTATCACCGGGCCGGACAGCGAGAGCAGCAGGAGTACGATTAACAACGGCGGCGAGAAATGACGCCTCGTGCGCCCGGTCTTACCGCAGAATCGAGAGTTGTCTTGCATGATTTACCTCCGTGGTGTGGTGTGTCTTAAGCCACCGCATTAACCGCCTGCGGTACTGGAAAGATGTCGTCAGGGATCTGACCTGCAGCGAGTGAAGCTCGCGGGTTCAGGATTGACATTTTTATCACTACCAGAGTGGAATATGAAGCGCCACAGACGAGGCGGAAGCAGCAAACTCACACCTGAATTTTCGCGCCGGGCCTGATCCGCCCGTCGTGTAAAACCGGCAGTCCGCCAGTGGGTATCCAATTCGCCAGCGAAGCAAGGGGGTCCGATCAGGATAATACCCGGCAGCAAACTGCGGGGGGAATCCATTTTGCTTCGGGCAGCCGAAAAAATCGTTTATAGTTGAGTCCCCGGTCCTCAGCCCTGATACCGACCTGAAACGTTTTGCCGCGGATCCCCACATGCCTCAGGAGACCTGAATTGCGGGATTCCGTTCACCTGAATAATCAGACACTGCCCGACTAAAGGAGGCACTCAGATGAAAATTACATTGCTCATTTGCCTGATGATCTTTTCGCCGCTGCTTGTTCAGGCGAAAGACAGGAATCCGAAGCCCACTCCATCAAAAGAGTCGAAGGAAGAAAAAGAGGCGGAGAAAGCGCTGGCCGACTTTGAGAAGCAGCTCAAATACCAGCGCGGAAAGATCGTGCTGAAGGACGGGCTGGCAACGCTCGAAGTGCCTGAGACGTTCCGGTATCTCGACCCGGATCAGGCTGATAAAATTCTGGTCGAGGCCTGGGGGAACCCGCCGGGCGAAAAAACTCTCGGCATGCTCTTCCCGTCAAATGTCAGTCCCGTGCGCGAGGGAGGCTGGGGCATAGTGATCACTTATGAAGAGGATGGTTACGTCAAGGATGATGAAGCTGACAGTATTAACTACGACGACCTGCTCAAACAGATGAAGGAGGGTGTCGCCGAGACCAATGAGGAGCGAAAGAAAAACCATTATAAGTCGATTGAACTGATCGGCTGGGCAGCGAAACCGCACTATGACAAGACGAGTCACAAACTTTACTGGGCCAAAGAGATTAAATTTGGTGATCGCCAGGAACACACGCTCAATTACAACATCCGCGTGCTTGGTCGCAAAGGCGTGCTGGTCCTCAATGCCGTCGCTTCAATGAGGCAGTTGCAGCCGATTGAGGGCAGCATGAACGACGTCATCAAATTCGTCACTTTCAATGAAGGGAACCGCTACACGGATTTCAACCCGAGGTACGACAAGATTGCGGCTTACGGCATCGGCGCGCTGATCGCCGGCAAGGTGGTGGCGAAGGCCGGGCTGTTAAAGCTTCTGATCGGCCTGCTGGTGGCCGGAAAGAAATTCGTAGTGCTGGGCGTGATCGCAGTCGGGGCCTTTCTCAAAAAGCTCCTCGGTCGCAAGTCGGAACCCAGCACCAGTGCAGAATAAGAAAAGGGCTGAGAACAGAACGAATTTCCTCAGCCAGCGAAGTTAAAATTTATCCTGCGGGTAGCAGTTACTCCTGAGACGTTTTTTTGGAGTAACTGCTACCCGTTAGCTTTTTCGTTCAGATTTGCCACCCTTGTCTTCAGTCAAGCCTCTGTAAATCTGTAACTTAAGATTACCCTGACGGCTGGTGACAGGACTTTTAGGGAAGTTGGTACGCGATTACTGCGGGATTCAGCATCGGGTCAGCAGGGCGGGTATGCTCTGTTCACGCAAGCGTAAACATTGCCATATCACCATCTCTCGAATAATGGCTGAGAATATTCATCAGCTACCCGAAATGTGGCACTCAATTTGTAATAGATGACGGCGTTGTTATCAGAACAGAAAGTTGTTGGCGGGCTTTCACAGCGGGTCGGGCAGGCTTTCCCAAAGACGATAACAGGCGGGCGCAGGCGCACACCGGCTCCGCAGGCTGACCCCGAAAGCTGATCCTGACGGCTCGTCGCGACTTTACTCACTGGCTGTTGCAGCATCTTTTTTCTCCCCCACAGAGTCCCGATGCCCGTCACCTGATGATCACGTCAGGAGGGGTTCTCCATTGTCAGGCGACGGGCATCGGGACTCGTCAATGATCTGGTCTCCGTCACGAATCCGTTGGAACCCCGGCAATGGAAAAGCTGAATTCACAAAGCAAAAATTCCGGCACAGTTTTCGGTCGCCTGCTCGCGCAGAAGCGCGGCAAAGCCGGTCTCTCGTTGTCAGATCTGGCTGGCCTGGCCGGGTTATCACTCGGCTGCCTTGAGGAGCTTGAGCGGGGTGAAACGGTGCCGAACTTCGACCTCTGTTATAAGATCGGCCAGGCGATCAATTCGCGCCACCGGCAGGGCTTCATCGTCCAGGATTTATGGGAGGCTGCATCGCTCGACAAACTGAGTCTGATGAGCCGAGAGTTAGACAACAAAAGCCTCCAGGCAGATGACCCATCAAACAAGATCGGGGCGCTCTCAACGCCGGTCGGGCCGAGGGCCGCCTGAGGGGCGGGAAGATATTTGAAACGGTAAACGTGATTCTCTGGAAGCGGCTGTGATGCGTGTTGTGGGATCATCACAGCCTCACCGAAAATGCGTCGCCGCCACCGGCTCAGGGAGAGTTGGAGCTTTACGGCCGGGTGAGACGGCAACGCACTGGCGAATGGCAGCCGGGCGCAGGTAGCCGGCAGACTTTGCGCGCCAATCTGCCATTCGCCTCATATACTCAATCGGAATCGGCCATGAAACATCTGAGTGAAACTGTCGTTGACCTGATCTGGCGGGGCGTGGATGACCTGCTCAGACGCGAATATGAACTGAATTATGGGACGGCTGAAACACAGTCCGGGATTGTGCATGGAAAGTATTTTACAGTTACTCCTCTACCTCCCACTCCTCGCGCCTTTCTTCCTGCTCTTTTTCTATGCTCTGGGGAGCAGGAAAAACGGGCCAGACTCGTCCGAATGAAAGGCAGCGTGCGCAGTCACTGAAGTGATTTATCCCGAAATCGAGAGGTTCACCCGAATAATATCGCCCGTCAGGCGAAACACTGCTGATCACTGACAGCAGGTCATCTGAAAGTTATCTGAAAATTATTGCTCGGAGAGCTTGTGAGAGTCCTTGCGCGCGTGCCTTGAATTACCTTCCGCGCTTTGGCCCACTTTTCTGAATTCAAGCTGAGTTCAAGATCCTGGTTGAATCTCTCCCGGCCTGTCTTGTCCACAGGCCATTGTCACATCACCTCCACGCCACAACCTTACTCACAAGCTCTTCCCCTCTTGGGGGAAAGACGAAGGGCAGAAGGAAAGATCGGCCGACGCCCCGCGGCCTGACTTTTCCTTTTGCCTTTTTGCTTTTTGCCTCTATTGACGCCCGCGCTCAGACCAACCTATCATCACCTCCGGCAATAGCAGATTTGGACCGGGTCATCTCAGAAGTGAGGTAGTATTGATGAACCGCATCGAGGTTTTCAGAAAGATGCTGGAGACTGATTCGCAGAACGCGACCGTGCGTTTCGGCCTCGCCAATGAGCTGGTCAAAAACGGGCGCTTTGAGGAAGCCGTCAGCGAGCTTCACGTCTACCTGAGCCAGGCGGATGATCAGGGCGCGGCTTACGGCATGCTGGCGCGCGCGCTGGAAAAACTGGATCGGACGGACGAAGCGCGCACGGCGTACGAACAGGGCATCGCGGCGGCCCGGCGTCACGGCCACCCGGGGATGGCGCAGGAATTCGAGCTGGCAATGGCAGAGTTACTGTAGCCTGACCACCCCACACATGCCGGCCCCGGCGTTTTCAGACAACAATTCTCACCCCATCCTTCCCACCACACCCCTTTGCTGACTGGTTGATCACGATTGCAGGCGGCGACCCGCCCGGTCGCTGCCCGGGTGAAGTCGTCCGGCACCAGCCGGAGGTTTGCAGGTGTGTGGATTTCCGCTTCTGCTCCTTCGTTTTCGTCAGGCCGGAAGAGGTCGAGCGATAATAAGGCGTGACTGCCGGGGGGCAAAAACAGTGGTGGGATTGTGCGGCCACTGGATGATAAGCTCTCGCGAGCAACTTGCGAAGGCGCGCTCTGGAATCGGTGCTTCAACGCCGGACTCGACCGCTTCTTCGACGAAACCCGCGCCCGGGCAGTTATGACGCGAGAGCCGGATCAACGAACGATGAGAGCCGATATGACCGAGAGCCTTACCCTGAACGGAAAGAGACAACGCCCGTCGCCCCGTCGTCTGGCGCTCTGCCTGATGTCCCTCGCCCTGTTTATGCAGGTGCCGCTGGCCTGCACGCAAAGCCGGACTACGGCGACAGCGGCCCCGCAAACCGCGATCACGATTCCGCCCGCGCCCTCGACGCCCGCCGCCCTGGATCTTCCGGTCAAAGTCACGCGCCGCCCGGCGACTTTCGGAGTCCCGCTGAAGGAATCGGCCAATGTCAGAGATGCGACAAAAGTTGTGCTGAAGGACGCCGCGGGCAAAACGGTTCCGGCACAGTTCCGCGTGCTGTCTCGCTGGAGAGGGACGGCCCTGGATGCGGGCCGGCCCGTCAAATGGCTGCTCGTTGATGCCGACGCCCCGGCAGGCGATTACCGCCTGACGCTCGGCGGTGAGAACCCCAAACCTGCGGCTGGTATTGCGACGACGGACGGAGAGGCGCTTCAAATCAACGCCGCACGCATCAGAATGCGAGTGCCGAAGCAGGGGACGACGCTGCTGGCCGGACTGGAACTTGATGGCAGCGAGCGGTTGAAGCAGCCGGTGACGATCACGATGGAATTGCCGCATGCGACGCTGCTCGTCGAAAAGGTCTTTGCCGCGCGACGTGAACTGCACGTGAGTGATTCCTCTGCTCTGACGGCCGGGATGCGCGTGCGCTTCGAACACCTGAGTGAGTTCGCATTCGATATAGACAAGGGCAACCCCTACTTCGCCCCGCGGGATGAACTGGCGGTCGGTCGCACCTACCGTCTGGATGAAGGGACGCCGCGACAGGAAGATGTCTTCGTCGTCAAAACAGACGAGTCATGGCACCTGGCGACACGCCAGCCGCTGCGCTTCCCCCACCCGCGTGGCGCGCGCATCCGCGATCTGGCAGCGGAAGCTGAGACCGCGACAGTGCAATCAGTGAATGGTCAGACCGTGAGGCTGGCCGCGCCGCTCAAGGACGTTCATAGCGCATTTGAGCGGATCGTGGCCGCCGATGAGACCAGTCCGCTGCGCCTGACGGCCTGCGCCGATGAAACGCGCGTCGAAGAGAGTGGGCCGTTGCGGACCGTGATTCGTCAGGATGGACACTTTCAGGTTGAAGGGTCGGGCAGGGCCGCTGCCGTTACCCTGTTGCGTTTCACGCTGCGTTACCACGTTTACGCCGGGCAGCCATTCGTCCGCGTGCAGTTCCGGATGATCAACACCGGGCCGTTCGGCTTCGGCGGCGAGCGCACGAAGCAGCCACCTTATGCCAGCCATGTGATGCTCAGCGGGTTGAGCGTCAATCTGCCGTTCGCGGTTTCGCCGGACTCCGCCGCGCGCGCGCAGCGCGAAGAGGCGGCTACTGGGCCGCGCGGTTCAGCCGGCAAGCGCCCCGCCACCGTCGTCGTTGCGGGCCCCGCGAATCGCAATGTTGAAGTCACCGTCCCTGAATTCTCTGAAAACTTCCCCAAACTGCTCGTGGCTGATACTGGTGGCGTCCGCTTCGATATTCTGCCATCGGCGGCACGGCCGGCAAATCAGACGGCGGGCTCAAAAGCGAACAATTCACAATCCGCCGACCTCCCGCCTCTGCCCTTGAGCAATGACTATTACATCTTCGACGGCGCGCGGGCGAAGAGTACGGAGTTCTATTTCGGCTCGGACACCCGCGCCGCGGCCACGCTGACGAACTCTTTCGGCGCGTCCATTGACCCGGCTTACGTGGCCTCATCGAAGGCCGTGCGCCCGGTGATGGTCGAGAGGCGCGATTGGAAGAAATATTTCGCAGACGACCCGCAGATGCGGACTTCGGCCACCCGGCTGGAACGCTGGCTGGCGACCGCTTACGCGCGCGAGGCGAATGAAGATCCGGAAGGCAAATCCATTTACGAGGTGCGGCAGGAGGGCCGGCATTACGGCTGGCGCAACTTCGGCGATCTGGAATGGGCTGACGGTTACAACAACCTGCATTACGACCTGCCTTACATCATGTTGCGTGAATACCTGCGCACGGGCGACGCGCGGGCGTACCAGCTGGGCAGCGAGATGGCGCGTTACCGCGCCGACTGGGGACAGCATCAGGCCGAAGACTATTACGACAGCTATCACACATGGAATTTTCGCGGGATGGCCTTTTACGAAAAGGGCGATCACGGAACTTACAAGGAGCCGCTGCCGACGCACCACTGGATCGAGGGCTTGTGGCTCTACTGGGCGCTGACCGGTGATGAGGCGGTTCACCAGTCGGCCATCGAAGGCGCCGAGGTGCTCATGCGCGCCAGTTTCACCTACGAGAACAGCCTGAGCTGGGGTGAGACGCGGTGGGTCGGATGGCCGGTGCTGGCGCTGATGGCGGCCTGGCGTTACGGGGGCGAAATCAGATACCTCGAGAAAGCCAGAAGCAGCGCTTACCTGCTCGTCAAAACGGAGGAAGATTACGGGCGTAAAGGATACTTTATTCCGCAGGGCGGGGTCGGCGACAGCACGAAACTGTTTATGTGGGGCGGCTACGCGCAACTGGGCATAATTGAATACTGGCGCGAAACCGGCGACCAGCGGGTCGCTGATTATCTGGTCCGCATTGCCGACTGGGTGGTCGGGAAGGAAGGCAGGCAGAGGCCCGTCCTGACCGGCGGCGTCACAAAGCCGGACGGGACATATCAGCCGCTCGGGGCGCCGAACGTCTGGTATCCGGATAAGGAAAATGAGCCGCCGGTGGTTGCCCTGGGGATGACGGCCATTCCGCTCCTGTCGGTGACCGCGCAGATTTCCGGGCGGGCCGATTTGCGCGCCAAAGCGCAGCAGCTTTTCCGCGACACGACCTGGTTTCGCGACGTGTGGACTGACGGGGTGAATCCCGGAGAACCGAGCGTCATCACCTTCCGCTCCAGAATGTACAGCGGCTCATACCCGAAGGTGTACGGCCAGTTCAGCCTCTTCGCGCCCGAATACCTGGCCGAGCGCATGGCGGGTCAGGGGAAATGAGGGGTGGCATTCCGGAAGGGCCATCTTTCCTTTGTTTTAATGGCGGTGGTACAATCCCCGAAAAATCAGCGTCAGGGTCATCCCGAGGGCAGACGGTTGATAACCGGACGGCAGGGGAGAGAGTGATGGAAAAAGAGAAGGAAATTTTCCGTGATCACCTCAGGCGCGCGGGGTTCAAGCGAACCTCGCAGCGCGACGTGATCCTCGACGTCTTTCTGAGGACCGAAGGGCATTCGAGCGCCGAAGAACTGTACCAGCTGATCAAGGCCGCAGACCCGAGCGTCGGCTTCACGACCGTCTACCGCACGCTCAAGCTGCTGGTCGAATGCGGTCTGGCGCGCGAAGAGCTGATGGGCGACGGGCGCCGCCGGTATGAACACAACTACAATCACCAGCACCACGACCACCTGATCTGCACGAAGTGCGGTGACCTGATCGAGTTTTACAGCGAGGTGATCGAAAACAAGCAGGACGAGATCGCCCACCAGTTCAAATTTCACCCGACGCACCACAGCCTGCGCATCTTCGGCCTCTGTCACAAATGCTACGTCAAACAGCGGGCCGCGGCCGGGTAGATGATGGGTCGTGAGTAACCAGCCGGACGCCCTGACCCGGGGATTCACTCCCCGACCGTAACTCTGACCCAGGGATCCCCATCGAAGATGGATCAGACCGTGAAGAATAAATTTCCACCACTTTTCTGCCTCCTCGCCGCTCTGAGCTTTTACGCGGCCTGCACGAGGAAGCCTGAACCAAAGAAGGATGCTGCAACCGGCACGGGAACTTCAGTTGAATCCGCCGCTAAAGCGAACAAGGACGCTTCGGCCAATGCGAGCGGCAGCGTAAAACCGCCTGCCGCTACACTGGCTGAGGAGCCTTTGATGATGGAGAACGTCCTGGCCGTCTATGAAAAAAGCTGCAAGCAGTGCCACGGGCCGGATGGGCATGGCATCACCGCTGTCGCGCCTGATCTGCGCCTCTCTCCGAGACGCAGCAAGGAGGAATGGGAAAAGTACCTGCGCGATCCAAAAAGCGTCGTTCCCGGTACAAAGAAGCGGGCGCCGGGCGGATTGAGTGATGATGACATCGAAGCCGTCGCAGGTTACCTGACTGACCTTACCCAGCACAATCCGCCGCCGCAGAAGTAAGTCGAGTGAAAGCTGAACCGCACATCTGCCAGAGGGCCGAAGACACGTTGCAGGACCAGCGTGTGCCACGACTACCGGCAAAATTGCGCCGGGCAATCCATCACGCCTGGCAGATCCTGCGCGACGTGCTGCGCGGTTATTGCGCCGGGCAGTCGCCCGACGACCCGCGTCCGCGCAAAGGCTGCTGTTGAGACGCAAACTGACATGAACAATATTGACGCCATCGTCGAACAAATCACCGATCTGATCTTCGCGCGGCTGAGCGCGGGGAACGGCGCCTCAGGCGACGATTGTGTGCAATGCAGCCCGCATCACATCGCCTGCGCGATCAATGCCGGGGCTTCGCGCATCGGCCTGCCCTGGGGCCAGGCCGCGGCGGGCGGCGGAGACGTGTCGGGTTACATTGACCACACGCTGCTCAAGCCCGAAGCCACGCGCGATGAGATCGAAAAACTCTGTCACGAAGCCCGCACTTACAACTTCGCTTCCGTCTGCATCAACCCGGCCTGGGCGAAGGAGTGCGCTTACGCGCTGCACGGCTCGCCGGTCAAAGTCTGCACGGTGGTCGGCTTCCCGCTGGGCGCGACGCTGGCCGACGTGAAAGCTTACGAGACGAGGCGGGCGATCTTCGACGGCGCGACCGAGATTGACATGGTCATCAACATCGGGGCGCTCAAATCGAATGATAACGAGACCGTCCTCCGCGACATCCGCGCTGTCGTCGAAGCCGCCCACGACGCCTGCGCCATCGTCAAAGTCATCATCGAAACCGCGCTGCTCACCGACGAAGAAAAAATCCGCGCCTGCCTGCTCGCCAAACAGGCCGAAGCCGATTTTGTCAAAACCTCGACCGGGTTCAGCAAAGGCGGCGCGACGGTCGCGGACATCGAACTGATGCGCCGGACTGTCGGCGCGGAGATGGGCGTCAAAGCGGCCGGCGGCGTCAGAGATTTAGCGTCAGCCAGAGAGATGATTGCCGCGGGCGCAACCCGGCTCGGCGCAAGTGCCGGCGTGAAGATCGCCCAGGAAGTGAAGGGACAGAAGCCTGCGGGCGCTCAGGCATCAGGTTCGTATTGATCCGACTTCAAAAATGACCAGCTTGTTTTGATCTGCCGAATTCTGCTGGTGTCTGTTCGTGCTGGCTGTCATAACACAACCGGCAAAAAAGGCATTTATGGAAGATTCCACGAGAGACATTGTTGTCGGGCTGTTGCAGCAAATCATTGCGAGGCAGGAACGTTTTGAAGCCGGAATGGGCGCGCTGGGGGAAGGACTGCAACAAGCAAACGCCGGCCTGACGGCGCTGGAAAGGCGCCAGCAGACTGAGGAGATAATCCTTACCCGCCTGAATGACACGAGACCTTTGGAGGGCCAGTCTGAAATTCTTCGGCGCCTTGACCGGATTGATCGAAAACTGGCGATCATCGAAAAATCCATCGGCGAAATGGCTGGTCGTGATCTGGAACTGCGCTCACGAGTCGGCTTTCTGGAATCTCAGCTGGAGCAGCCAGAAACGCAGTGAGCAGCTACACTGCGGGTCTGTCTGAATGCTCACCACAGGCTCTCACCACCCAATAGCGTACCGCCCGCGCCGCACGTCAGCACCCGCCTGAATCACTTTCGTCTTCGGATCATAGATGATGATCGTCGGCGCTGAAGCCGCGCCGTAATCGCCTTTGACTTCGATCTTGTGGCCGCGCGCTTTCAACTCTTCAATCACCGCAGACCCGACGCGTGCTTCAACCTGCAACACGCCGGGGTTGAATCTGTGGTCGTCGAAGGAGCTGACCAGATGCAGCGTCTCGAAGCGGGCCGCTTCGACGGCTTCCTGCGGGTTCATCCCGAATTCGATGACGTTGAGCAGCACCTGCAGGAGGGCCTGATCCTGATTATCTCCGCCGGGAGTCGAGAGCGCGGCGAAAGGCTCGCCGTCTTTCATCACCAGAGTCGGCGTGAGCGTGATGCGCGGGCGCTTGCCGGGCTGCAGGTCGTTCGGGTGGCCGGGCTTGAGCAGGAAGCTTTGCAGGCGCGATGACATCAGGATGCCGGTGTCGCCCGCGACTACGGCGGGCAGCCACGCGCCGCTCGGCGTGGCCGAAAAGACGTTGCCCTGCGCATCAATCACGTTGACGCAGGTCGTGTCGTGAGCGCGCTCGGCTTCGGGCACTTCTGACGGGCCGGTCTCGTAAAGCACCCCCGTCATCTGCGTCAGCGATTTCCCGCGTGCCGGATCGCCGGGGCGCTGTTCGAGCGATGCGACCTTCGGATCAATCAGGCCGCGGCGCATCGTCGCGTAGTCTTTCGAGAGCAGCTCCGTGCCCGGAATTTTCACGAAGCGGGGGTCGCCGTAATAGCGGTCACGATCCGCGAACGCGAGCTTCATTGACTCGGTCAGCGTGTGGACGTAATCGGCCGAGTTGTGGCGCATCCCTCTGAGATCGAAGCCTTCGAGCAGGTTGAGCGTTTGCAGCAGCATCGGCCCCTGCGACCAGAAGCCGACTTTGTAAACTTCATAGCCGCGATAGCTCACGTGCGTCGGCTCGTCAACATCGGCGTGAAAAGCCGCCAGATCGCTCGCGCGCAGCAACCCGCCCATCTGCTCCATCGCCCTGCCGATGCGGTCGGCTATCGGGCCGCGATAGAAATAATCTCTGACTGCCTTGAGCGCCGCACCGCGGCCCCTCTTCGCATTCTTCTGCTCGACCGCGACCAGTTCGCGCAGCGTGCGCGCCAGGTCTTTCTGCGCGAAGATGTCGCCGACTTTCGGCTCCTGACCGTTGGGGAGGAAGATCGCCTTTGCTTCCGGCCACTGCTCGAAGACTGTGCGGGTGTTGTGAATGTACTGCACGCGCAATTCGTCAATCGGAAAACCGTCGGCCAGTTCAATCGCCGGCTGCAGCACGTCGGCGAGGCGGAGCGTGCCGAACTCGTCGAGCGCGACGATCATCGCATCCAGCACTCCCGGCACGGTTGCCGCGAGCGGGCCTGCCGAAGGGATCGGGCCGGGCTTTGAAGTGCTGCGACCGGAGCCGCCACTTTTGCTCTCCTCACTGGCCGCGCGCTTTTCAAAGAACTCGCGCGTGGCGAGTTGCGGGGCGATCCCCTGACCGTTGATCGTGACGACAGGTTTGCCGGCGAGTTTGATGATGACGGGGACTTCGCCGCCGAAAGCGAAGTGCGAAAACTCGATGACCGATCCGGCGAAGGTCGCGGCGACTCCGGCGTCAATCGCGTTGCCGCCTTTGTGGAGCATGCGCAATCCCGCTTCGACCACCAGCGGCTGGCCGCCCGTCACCACGGCGCGTTTGCCGCGCACCGCGGGTTTGAATGTATCGGTGCGTTGTGGCGTCTGAGCGAATGCGGGGGTAATGAGCGAGGCGGCGAGCAAAAGAATAATGACGCGGGCGAGTGATGCAGCGTGACGTGATCTCATACGTGCTTCTCCAGTGGCTTGATAGATTGATGACCGTGATGACCTGCGCAACTTCTATCAGATCAACAGGAATGCGACAAGCCCCCGGGGCCGTTCATGGTAAAAAATGAACCCGTTGTCCGACCCCGCGGCAATATGTTAAATTTCAGGTGGTTTGAAAACCGAATTGACCTGATCTTTGGAGGTAAAACCTGAAATATGCCGATTTATGAATATGTTTGTGAGAAGTGCGGTCACCACCTCGAAATCATGCAGAAGATGGATGACAAGCCCTTGACCCGCTGCCCGAAATGCAAAGGTAAACTGGACAAGATTTTTTCGCAGACCAGTTTCCAGTTTAAGGGGAGCGGCTGGTACGTTTCCGATTACGGCAAGACCGGGGGCGGTAAGAAAGATAAGGATAAGAAGGATAAAGAGGGCGGCTCTGAAGAGAAGAAGGAGACGAAAGAGAAAGCCGCTGCCTGAATGTCGTTACGTGGCGCACGCACCACTGGCCCCTGCGGCACTGGTGCTGATTGAAACCGCCGGTGCCGCCGCAATCAACACTTCCAGAGCCATCTCCCCGCTGACCCGGATTACAAGTGAGAGGTTTATGCGTAGTCCTGATCCCTCACGTTTTCGACCGATTCTCTTCGCGCTTATTATCAGCGCACAGCTGATGGCCGTGATGGCCGCGCTCGCCCTGGCGCAGTCGGGGCGGAATGTCGCCTCGGGTCGCCGGACGACGATCATCCCGCTGATTGCGCAACGCGCGAATGATCCGTCCAGACCGAAGCCGCTGCTCGCCAGCAGCGCGGAGCAGGACGCCGACAAAATCATCACCAAAAATCAGGTGGAGGTCTTCGACGGCGGCGTGCTGCAAAAGATCGAGTCGCTCGCGCCCGACCCGTCGCCCGCCCGTTTCGTCGTGCTGATGGATAACTCCGCGACGCTCCAGTGTGACATCAAAAAGCTTGCCTCCGTGCCCGCCGCATTCGCGCCGGAAATTTACGAGGGCGACAAAGTGATGGTCATCGGCTACGACACGAAGCCGGAAGTCATCACCGATTTCACCGACGACCCGAAGGAATTGCAGAACACGCTCGGCCTGCTGCGCAAGACCGACTCGCCGCGGTTGTTCGACGCGCTCAACGTGGCAATGGAAGACGTGCTGAGGCCCACGGTCGGTTTCACCAAGCGCGTGATCGTGATTGTCGGTGACGGCCTTGACCGCGGCAGCCGGATCAAATTCGAGACGATGCTGGCGATCCTGCAGGACGAGAACGTCACCGTTTACGCCATCCAGGTCAAGGACCGCACGCGCGGCGCTTTGCGCAAGGACGCGCCCAAAGCGGCGGAAGCTCTGGAAATGCTGACGACCGGGACCGGCGGGAAGATTTATTCGGTTGACGGTGACATCAAACAGGCCGTCAAGGAGATCTGCGACGAGGTGCGCAACAACCGCTATCAGCTCACCTACTACCCCGAAGGCGTCAGCCCGATCAACAAACGCCGCCTCCTGATCAGCTCGTCGGATGAGACGATCAAGCTGCGTTACAAGGGCTGGCACCCGCCTCACGCACAGTAAAGCAAAGTCAGAAGTCTGAAGGATGGACGATGAAGTAAGGGAGGCAATGATTCCTTACTTCATCGTTCATCCTTCAGACTTCTGACTTCCTCTCAATACTTCACCCGCACGCGGTAGGTCAGCACTGCTTCGCCGTCCTTTGCCACCGGGACATTGAACCGGGCGGCGAAAGCCGCGGTCTTTTCCGCCGGGAATGAGGAGTTGATGATCTCCCACTCCCCGCCGATGGGTTCGTTGACGATGACGTTCACCGCCTCCTCCTTGTGGTTGCGGATGCGGATTTCGTAGGCGTATTCAAACACGCGGCGCGAGATGGCTTTGTAATCCACCTGCTTGCGCTCGGCCACGACGTCGAACACGTCGCCGAGCTTGATCCGGACGGATTCGTCCTTCGGCGTGTGGTCAATCCGGTTCTCGCCGATGAACTGCTGCGCGCCCGTCTGATCGGCCTTGTAGACGCGCACTATTCCGGCAGGCAGCGGCTGGCCGAGGTTACTCTCCTTGTTGTTCTTGAACTCAACGTAGACGCCGACCTTCTCCTTAATCGCCTCGCCGGGGTTGTTGTAGCCCTGGTAGTAATACTGCTGGCCGTTCAGGACGAGTTCTTTTTTGACGTTGAAGTTGGCGGCCGAGAGCAGGCTGATCTGCTTCGTCTCATTATTCTTGAGCGTCGCCGGGCGTTGCAGCGTGTAGAGGTGGTATTCAAAGAATGCCTGCTCCTGAAACTGCGGAGCGGGCGCGGCCTGAGCCATCTCGGCGCGGCCGGCTCTACGTAAGGCCAGCTGATCCTGCTCCTGCACGCGGTTGATATCGCCCGCGACCAGCTTCAACTCGGCGTTGCGGTAAGCCGCTCCGGTGTTGTTGTTGATCGTCACCCAGCCGTTCAGATCTGCCTTCGTGTCATCCTTGTTGACGACGACCACGTAATCGGCGCGCCAGCCGATGCCGGTGGTCAGGTATGAGGCTTCGACCGTGTGAGAATCCGCGCCCGTATTGTTGAGCGACCAGACCAGCGTCGGTTTGGCGATCAGGTCAGCGGGCAGCTGGTCAAAGCGGGTCTCGACGATGTTGGTCGGATTGATCACGATCTGATTGCCGATCTGCCAGACCTGACCGCTGTTGTTGGAAAGCAGCGTGGCGCGCGTCGGCGTCAGCTTCTCGGTGTTGTTCTCGAACGTTCGCAGCACGAGCGTGACTTCCCTGCCGACGTACTTGTCGAGCAGCTTCGCCGGGTTGAGCAGGTCGTATTCGTAATTCTGCTCGATGACATCCAGCGCGTTCGGCGCGGTCAGCGATTTGATGTGAACTGTCGCCGGATTGATCTGCTGCGCGACGTCCATAAACCGCAGCAGCGAATTGCCACGCGGCAGTCTGATCGTGCGCGTATCCTTGACGAGCCCGATGTTGGAATTGTAGACGGTGATCGCGACTGACTTCTGATCTTCAATCGTGCTGGTTCCGGCGGGCGATTGAGTGGCAGGAGATGATGGTTCTGATGAATCAGTCATGGTTGCTCCTTCACGCGCTGATGACGGGCGCATGTGATCTGATGTTCCCGCGGCAAAGCTGGTTCCCGCCACAAGCGCGAGCGCAAGCAGATGCGCCGCCATCCTGTGGCCGTGGTTTTCAATCAATCTGAATACTCGATGTAGCATGTTCTTCTCCCGAAAGTTGGACCGGTCAGGCATTACTCATGATGCCTGACTTCAGGCTTCGCACAAGCGGGCGGGGGAGCGCCTGTGCGCTTGTCTGAACGGCGGTGGTCCGGGGGCTTGCAGAAATTCACCGTCACTTGAGCGAACTATAATGCAGAGGGCCGGAAAAGGGGAAAGCAGGTTTGCCCCCTGGGATGCTTTGCCGTTATATTCATCACCTTCGCTGTCTCAACCAACACGCATCATCAGAAAGCTGTCAGGAGGTGCCCGAAAAACATGCGTCCGCTGTTATTGCCGCTTCTGCTGGCCGTCTGCGTGGGATTTGCGCTGGCCGATGTCACCATGAAGACCGTCGAATACAAGGGCTGGAAGAACAACCTGCAGCTTTCCAACGGCACGGTCGAGCTGATCATCACGCTCGACGTCGGGCCGCGCATCATCCGCTACGGGTTTGTCGGCGAGACGAATATCTTCAAGGAATTCGACGCCCAGATCGGCAAGTCGGGCGAAAGCGAATGGCAGATTCGCGGCGGGCATCGGCTGTGGCACGCGCCGGAAGACCTCAAACGGACTTACGAACTCGACAACTCACCGGTCAGATATGAAAAGCTCGGGGCGTCGGGCGTGCGGCTGATTCAGCCGGTTGAGCCGCACACCGGCATCCAGAAAGAGATTGACGTAGTGCTTGATCCGAACAGCACGAAAGTGACGGTCGTGCATCGGCTGCGCAACACGGGGATGTGGGAAGTCGAGCTGGCCCCGTGGGCTTTGACGGTGATGGCCCCGGGCGGGACTGAGATCATTCCGCTGCCCCCGAAGACTCCGCACCCGCAGGGGCTCCTGCCGAATCAGCAGATGATCGTCTGGCCTTACACCGATCTGGCCGACGCGCGCTGGCGCTGGGGGGCGAAATACATCACGCTCTCGCAGGACAATGCGAAAGGCCCGACCAAGATCGGCCTCGCGCACAAGCTCGGCTGGGTCGGATACCTGCGCGACGGGTTTCTCTTCGTCAAAGGCATCGAGTATCAGGAAGGCCGCCGTTACGCGGATAATGGTTGTAACTTCGAGACGTTCACGAATCAGGAGTTTCTCGAAGCCGAATCGCTCGGCCCGCTCGATCGGATCGCGCCGGGCAGGGCTATCGAACACACCGAACGCTGGTGGCTTTTCAAGGGGATTCCAAAAGACACTTCGGACGCCGCGATTGATGCGAACATTCGTCCGAAGATAGAAGCAGCAATGAAATAGTGTGATTATGGACAAACTCATTATTGCCGGGCGCGAGTTTCGTTCGCGCCTGATTATCGGGACAGGGAAGTACCGCACCACTGAAGAGATGGTTGACGCTTTCAACCGCAGCGGTGCGGAGATGATTACCGTGGCCGTGCGCCGCGTGAACCTGACGGATCGCTCGCAGGGGTCGCTGCTCGATCACATTGATCTGAAGAAATTCGCGATCCTGCCGAACACGGCCGGGTGTTACACGACTGAAGAGGCCGTCAGAACGGCGCGGCTGGCGCGCGAAGTCGGATTGTCTGACTGGGTCAAGGTCGAGGTCATCGGCGATCAGAAGACACTCTTCCCCGACAACGAGGCGACGCTTGAGGCGACGAAAATCCTCGTGAAGGAAGGCTTCACCGTGCTGCCGTACTTCAATGACGACCTGATTATGGCGCGCAAGCTGATTGACGCCGGGGCCGCCGCAGTGATGCCGCTGGCCGCGCCAATCGGTTCAGGGATGGGCGTCCAGAACCCGAATAACCTGCGGATTATGCGCGAGCAGATCACCGAAGTCCCGATCATCGTTGACGCCGGGGTCGGCACGGCTTCGGACGCCTGCTTCGCGATGGAACTGGGGATTGACGGGTTGCTGATGAATACGGCAGTTGCTGCCGCCGAAAATCCCGGCGCGATGGCCGAGGCGATGAGGCTGGCTGTCGAATCGGGCCGCCTGGCTTATCTGGCCGGGCGCATGCCGCGCAAACTTTACGCCAGCGCGAGCAGCCCGCTCGAAGGTATCGTCAGGTAAACAACAGACGGACGCAGACGCGGCGATGATTTCATTCGTCGCGTCTGCGTCCGTCCGTTCCTCAGCGAATCACTCTCCTGCTGCGTGGCCGCGTCACCTGTACCCTGCGGCGATCCGGCACCACCTCGGCCTTCTCCGGCTGAAGCTGACTTGGCGACTGCGCCCCTGTCACATCCGGCCCGGCCACTCCGCCCTGGGTGACCCCCAGTTGATAGAAGGTCTGTGCGCCTACGCAGGCCACGCCGATCAGATAATCGCCTGCGGGCAGGCCCGAACTGAAGATCGTTTCGGTGACGCCCGTGCGGTTGACCGCGGATGACAACACGGTGTATGTGCCGTCGCTGTTCGGCTTCGCTTTGAGCAGGAAGAGATCGAGATCACTGCCCTGATTGAAATTCAGGATCAGTTGCAGGTCCGTCGTCTGCGTCAGCGAGACCTCGAAGAGGTCCTGGACCTTTTCTGTCGCCCCGCCATTGAGCGTGATGATCAGGTCACCCGGGTCAGTCGAGTCGGCGTCACCCTCGACGATTGACGGGAAGGGAACGTCTGTCGCCGTGTCAGGCGAATCGTTCGGCTCGTCCTCGTCAACCACGCGCAGGCTGCCGACCGTGATCGTGAAATTCACGGGCGCGCTCTCGCCACTGAGCAGGCCGGATTCAATGTCGACGGTCAGTGCCGTGATCTGCACCGGGCCCGCGGAAAGGCCGGTCGGAATGTCGGCTGACAATTGCGTGCCTCCCGAGGCGTTGATCGGGATCTGAATGGCCAGCAGCTGGCTGTTCTGATAAAAGCCCAGCAGCGTGATGAACGGATCGGTGTTGCCGAGATCGCCCGTTTCAATATCAAGGAAGTTTTTGCCGAAATTCGTCCCCTGGACGGTAATCCTGTCGCCATCGCGCCCGCTGGCAGCCTGCGTCGCGCTGTTGAGGACTGAAGCGATTGTCGGCGTGGCCGGGTTGATGGGGCCCTGCGTCACGTCGAAGTCGAGCGCGTTTGACAGATCACTCGACGAACCGTCCGCCCCGACTCGCCGCGCGAAGACGATTGCCGGCCCTTTATCAATCCCGGCGGAAGGCACCCTGACGAGCAGTTGTGAGGCGCTCGCCTGAATGATTTCCGCCTGACTCTCCAGCCCGTTCTGCCGGAAGGACACGACGTTTTCCCCGGGGCTCGTGCTGAAGCCCGAGCCGTTGATCGTGATCTGATCTTTTGGCTTGCCGCCGGCGGGCGAAAGGCTGGCGAGTACCGGCGCCGGAAGAGCGGTCGTCAGAACGTTGAAATTCAGCGGCGCGCTCACGTCAGAGATCACGCCGGTCAGATCATCCGCTACGAGCATGACCAGCTGCGCCGGGCCGTTGCTGACGGGCGGAACTTTGGCGCTCAGCGCGGGCTTGCCCGTCTGATCCTCGACGAGTTCGTTTTCATCCGGGTCAAAGATCGCGGCCAGCTGGCCGTTGCGCATCAGCACGACGAAATTATTTCCGGGGTCGGTGCTGAACCCGGTGCCGCTGATGGTGATGCGCCCGGAGATGGGAGCGGTGGCAGGCGACACGCTGGCGAGTACCGGCGCGGATTTGGCGACTACGACAATCGCATAGCTTTCCAGCCCCGTACCACTGAGCGTCGCCAGCGCGCTGATGACCGCAATGCCGGGGCCCGTGCGCGTGACGCTGAAATTCGCGGTCGTCTGTCCCGCCGGAATCGTCACGCTCGACGGGACGGTGGCGACGGATGTGGTGTTGCTCGCCAGATTGACCTGCAACCCGCCGGCGGGCGCGGGCTGTGTCAGCGTCACGCTCAGAGTCGTCGGCGGCGAATTTGAATCGAACCTGAAAGCGAAGGGCGACAACACCAGCCCGGGCTGGTTAGTGTTACTGAGCGCGATAGTGCCCACGTTGGTGATGCCGTTGGCGACAACATTCGTGAGCGACGAAGTGCCGCGCGGCACGGTGCCGAACTGCTGCGGCAGGACGGCCTCGACCTGAAGCTGTGCGGTTCCGGCGGTGGCGACGTCGGCGATGATGAAGCCGCCGTTTTCATCCGTGGAGTCCGCGCGACCGTTGACGGCCACCTGCGCGCCGGGCACCGGAAAGCCGATGCCGTCAAGCACACGCCCGGTCACGGTCGTGACGCTGCCCCGCGCCGCCGCGAACCAGTAGCTCCCCTCGTCAACAATCCGACCGTCGGACGCCACGCGCGATTTATCCGGCGTGACCGTGCCCGTGCCGCGCCTGATGAAGGTGCCGCTCGTTTCGTCATAGCGGTAAAAATCAACCTTCGCCCCGGCGTTCAGATTGGCCGGGTCGGGGTTGGGGAAGCTGAGCGAGGCGCCGGGCGAAAACTTCGCCCCGAGCGGCGTGATCTGCACAATCGTCGAGGAGTAGACGCCGGACGGCAGGTTGATGCTGGGCAGCCGCGACTTCTCAAGCACGGTCAGATTCACCCGCCCGATGGATTTGCCGTCAGGGAAGAGGACATTCGTGCCGGTCGGAATGTCGAGCGTGACGTTGCGATCAGTCACGTTGATGAAGACCTTGTTACCCGAAGAAAGTCCCCTGCGGGGGAGTTGGGCAATGGTCCCGCCGCTGCCGACATTCACGCCGGGGCCGGTGATCTGCTGCATGCTGATCGGCTGCGAGAACTGATTGTCACGGTCGGCCTGGGCGACCATCTTGAGCGTGACGGACGGGAACGGCGGCGAGCTGTTGGTCGTCCCCGCGTCAACCTCCATGAGTTTCGCGCCGGGGGTGGCGTTCGGGATGATGAAGCTGCCCTGACGGTTGGTGCGGACGCTGATGTTTTCGCCGACCACCCGCACCGTCACGTTCTCCATCGGCGCGGGCGCTGAAGTGCTTGTGCCCGTCGTCTGCACGATGCCGCTGATCGAGGTTCTCACGCGGAGCGCGGCGTTGCTGCGGATTTCGCCCTGCGGCGTTTGCAGCGTCACGCGGCCCGATTCGGCGCCGAGCGGCACGATGACGCTCAGTTGCGTGTCGGAGGCCGAAACGACGCGGCCCTGCGCGTTCCCGAAACGGACGATGTTCTGATTCGCCGTGGTCGAGAACCCGTTGCCGCTGATCGTCATCGTCTGCCCGGCGACCGCGCCGTCAGTCACGCTGAAGCCCGTGATCGCCAGATTGCCGCCCGCCGCCCCCGCGGCGCTCACCGTCAGCGAATTCGATGAGACGCCATTCGCGACGACGGTGAAATCAACGCGGCCACGACCGCGCAGCGCCGTCGGGATCTGAACGTTGACCTGATCGAGTCCCGTGAACCCCGGGGCCGCACCGACGAATGCAGGAGTCACATCAATCCCGCCGATGATGACGTGGACCGACCCGGCGGGCGCATTGCGCAAACCCGTGCCGTACAAAATCAGAAACGCCGGGAGCGCATCCGTCCCGACATCAACCGGCCTCGGTTGCAGCAGGCTGGGATTGAGCGAATCGGGTTCAAACGGCGGGTTCGGGTCGAAGACGAAAGCACCGCCCGACGTGACGCGCCCGGTCAGGGCAGCCGGCGCGCCGCTGCCGCTGGCGGCGGCTGAAAAAAGTGACGGGGCGCTGGCCGCGATGCGCAGGCTGCCGCGCGAAATCACCTGATCGCCATTGCTCTGCGTGCTGGTCACCGTCACCTGCGCGTCGCCGCTCGCCGAGCCGTCGGGGATCACGTAGTTGATCTGGAACGCCGAAACGAAGAAAAGTGGCGCGAGCCGTTCGACGTTCGCACTGTCGGTGACCTTGACCATCGTCCCCGCGAGCGTCGTCGGCAAAGGCTGCGAGGTCGCCGCCTCAGTCGCGCGCGCCAGTTGCGTGCCGAAACCCGCAACAATCGAATTCGGCGCGAGCGGCGCGGGCGCGGCGGCGTAGCTGGCCGCCGAGACGGTCGTCACTGCCACGCTGTTCTGAATCGTCGCCGCCGCGCGCGCGCGCGGGGTGGACAATAAAGCGCAGAAACCGAGCAGCCCTGCGCTTGCGGCAAGTGATAAGAGGACGAGCTTTGAAAATGAAGATTTGAAGAACACGGCCTGAGGCAGGGTGGTGACAGAACGCGGTATTCGGCGCAACATAACAAACTCCTGGAAGATGATCGGGCAGACTCTTTTTACCGGGAAAACAGATTGATAATCCTGGGTTGAAATTTACGGACTTCTGAGAAGGACACGCAAATTATACAGGGAATGAACAAAGAGTGTAGTGCGGTTTCATTCGCACGAATCCTTTTAATTTCTCCGGGTCACCATCGTATTAATAGTTCCGTGCGGGTGGTGAACCCTGTCCCCATTCCAGTCGGATTCACTGCCGCACCCCTTAACGCGGAAAAGAACCGGAAATTTGATCACCCGTCTGAAATTTTTTTCCGGGCCGAAGCCTGACGGCAGTGGTAAAGTCGCGCGGGGCAGAGGATAAAGCAGAGGTGACATGTCATGGCAACTTATGCGACAGACCACGAATCGCTGGAGCGCGATTGCGACATGGAATTTTTCGTGGCGGGCGGCCCCGGCGGGCAGCACCGCAACAAGGTCGAAACCGGGGTGCGCCTGACGCACCGTCCCACCGGCATCGTGGTCACCGCCACCGAGCGCCGCTCACAGTCGGCCAATCGTGAAGCTGCTTTCGAGCGCATGGCCGAAAAACTGACCGAATTACAGCGCGTGCGCAAACCGCGCCGCCCGACCCGGCCTTCCGCCGCCGCAAAGCTCGAACGACTTGAAGGCAAAAAGAAACGCAGCGAACTGAAGCGTTCGCGTTCGCGTGCGATTGACGAATGACTTTTTCTGACCAGACCAGAGGTGAATTATGAATGTGCTGACCCCGAAGAAAATTGCGTTGAGAGTGAATCGCCGGGAGACGGCCCGGAAGCTGTTGCAGGTGGAGCTGGAAAAACTGCCTGTGTCAGAGCGCCTGATTGTCGAACGATTCATTGATCGTGGCCGCGTCGCCCGCGACGTGATGCGCGAATTCGATGAACAACTGACTTTCGGCGAACGGCTGGCGGATCGCGTGGCGAGCTTCGGCGGGAGCTGGACGTTCATCGGCATCTTTATGCTCTTTCTCGTGGGCTGGATGCTCTTCAACAGCATCGTACTCGTGAATCGGGCTTACGACCCTTACCCTTACATTCTGCTAAACCTGATCCTCTCGTGCATTGCCGCGCTGCAGGCCCCGGTGATTATGATGAGCCAGAACCGCTCGGCGGAAACCGACCGGATGCATGCCCAGAACGATTACCATGTGAACGTCAAGGCCGAACTCGAAATCCTGCAACTGCACGAAAAGATCAACGAGCTGCGCGAACACGACTGGCTGACGCTGATCGAAATGCAGCAGCAGCAGATCGAAATGATGCAACGGGTAATCATGCAGGTCTGCCCGGCGGCAGGGGATGAATCAGCTGGCAACGGGTGAACACAAAGCCTGAGAAATGGCGGCCGGCCCGGGCCTCACGACTCTTCCGGCTCACCTTTGCTGCGCGCCATCGTGACGCAGAGCCACGCGCCCGGCACGAGCGACGCGAGCATGACGGCCAGCCCGGCGAGCCGGGCGAGGCCCGCAACCCCCGCGTCATACCTGAGCAGCCCCAGGTGCGAGAGCAGGTAGTACCAGTCGTGTTCCGCCTCTCCGCCGCCGATATTGACCAGCGGCAGCACCTGCGCCTGCGCGTCGCCGATGTAGGCCGCCAGGTTATAGAGGCTGAGCGACAGCCACGCCCCCGCCACCGAGATGCCGAAATAATCGCGCTGTCTGAGGAAGAGGAAAGCAGTGATGAGCGGCGCGGCGAGCTGCATCAGACTGCCGCCGGCAACCATAATGAACTCACCCGCGAAAGAAAAGATCACGTGCCCCATTTCGTGAATGGCCAGGGTGATGCCGCCGAAGATGGTTCCGTGAAAGGGATCTCTGAAGTTCTGAAAACACTCCCACGCGAGGTAAAGCAGGACTGGCGCGCGCCAGATGAATGACCTCCCACGGCACCACTTCCCGGCGTCGTCACGAAGCGCTGAAAAATGCCCGGCGAGTGACATGATTACTCAATTCCCGGGGCTTTTTTCGGCGGGGTTTTCGGCGGCTTTTCGGCAGGTCTCCATCGCCGACTTCACATACTGCCGGAGCGCTCCGTTCCGCTGTTTTTCAAGCAGAGCTTCCAGCACGTAAATCCTGAATGTCGGTTTCGCCCTTCTGACGCTCGCGTAAGTCCGCAATGCGCCTTCCACCCCGGCCAGATAAACGCGAAATTCGTCCCCGGCTTCGGCGGGGCTTTCGATGATGAACCGGGCCTGCGCGAAAGCCATCTGGACGACCAGTTCCGGGCCGAACTCAGTGCCGTTCTGGTCAATGTCTCCGATCAGGCTGGCGCATAGGCTGACTTTGATGTCCGGCACCGACGCCAGCCAGTACCACAAACTCTTCCGGCGCTTTTCGGCTTCAGGTGAGAGCGGGTCGTTTTCCAGCAGCACAGTCATCTCGACCGCGCGTCGGCGCTCTTCCGGCGTGGACGGGCCCCGGCCTTTGTTTTTCTGTTGAGAAGAGGCCGGGGAGGCGACGAGCAGAAGAATGCTGATGCTGAAGGCAATGAGACGGGGCCTGTTCATATTGCCTGATGTCGTGGAGTCTGATTACGGCTTGTCGAAATATGGGTGCGTCAGCAGCAGCGGCTTCTGCTGCGTGCCGGTCGGTTTTTTCAGTTCGAGTTCTTCGACCAGCACTGACGGCGCGACGATGCTCGTGGCGATCCCGCCGCCGCCGCGACCGACGCCTTCGATCTGGTTGTAAACGAAACGGTCATTGCCGACCGCCAGCATCTGCCGCAGGTCCTTGAGCGTCAGCTCGCCCGGGTTGACGCCGCGAATCAGCTCTTCGCGCCCGTCATCCACATAAACCTTGTAGGCCAGCACCGGGTCAGAGAGGTCTTTGCCCGCATGACCTCTGCCGCTCAGGCTTTTGATCAGGACGCCGTAGGGCAGGCTTTGCAGCTTGCAGGTTCTGATCAGCTCCTGCTTCAACTCTTCATAGCTTTTGCCTTCCTTCGGCTGAATGAAGAGGTTGCCGATGGTGGTCGAAGCCCCGCCGACCAGAGGCGAGCGCCCGTGCCCGGTCGAATGCAGCACGTTCTTGCGCGGGCGGCGTGACATCAGCAGGTTCTTGAGGATGCCCTCTTCGACGAGCGAAACCTTGCGGGCCGGCACCCCCTGATCATCAACCGCGAATGTGCCGAGCAGTTCCTCGTCGCCGAGCTTCTGCTGCGTCGGGTCGTCGAAGACCGACAGGAACGGCGGCAGCACGCGCCGGTTGATGCGGTTGAAGAGGCTGCTGCTGTCTTCCTGCTGCGAGCCGACCGAGGGACGCTGGCTGCACAATTCTGACGCGAGCAGCTGTGAAAACATCTCCGCCGAAGCCTGACCCGTGAACAGCACCGGCCCCAGATAATTCTCACTCAGCACCGGGGCCCTTTGCAGCTCGGTCAGCTCGCGCGCTATCTTCCGGATCGCTTTGGCGAATTCTTCCGCCGACGGCAGCTGATCGAGGCTCGCCGCCGGCACCCCCGTGCCGTGACTCAGCCACATCCCGTCCGCCGCCTGTGTATATGCGTTGGCTTCGAGTGAAACGAGCAGCGACGGGCGGCGCACTTTCGTGCCCTCGCTGTTGACCATGTATTTGTGGAAGAGCTGCACCTGAAGCGAGACGCTCGACTGTTTGATCATTGGGAATTCGCGGAAGATTGCCGACCACTCGCGCACCTGCTTTTCCCACTTCTTCTCGTCAATCGTGAGCGTCTGCTTCGGGGCCAGCACCGTCGTCGGCTCCTCCTGTGAAAAGTCCGGGATCTTCTCCTCCTCGGTGCGATTTTTGAGGAAGGCCCGCTTCCGCGTCATCGTCTCGACCGCCTGCCGGTAAGCCGCGTCGGTCGCCAGCCACAACTCGTGCCGCAGCGCATCGTAATCGTCCTCGATCACGAGCTGCGTCGGGTAGCCCGATGGCTCGTTGTCGAAATCGTAGCTGCCTACGCGCACGTCAACCGACAATCCGCGCCCGCGGTCACGGTTCTGATAAAGCAGCCCGCCGAAGGCCGCGCTGACCGTGAAGCTGTCCACGTCGGCGATCTCGTATTCAATGAAGTATGGCTTATCGAGATCCTTAAGCTTGAGACTGGAGACCGAACGAGCCAGTTCGTCCTGCATCGCTTTCATCACGACGTCGGGTTCGGACGGCGATTGCTGACCGATAGCCATAACGCTCAGCATCAGCAGGACGCCGAAGATTGTGGTTGCAGTGCGGGTAAAGCGGCTGATCATTTGTTTCATCATTACCTTCATTGGCGGGAGCGTGGATTACTTAATTCCGTTTCTCTTTCAGAACAGAATGGGAATAAACGATTGTTTTCGATGGCGCTGTTGCCAGGACAGATCGCCACGATGCTCGGGCAAAAGGGCAGCCTGGTCACCTGCATATCATCAGTGCCCCTCTGCGAATTGTTACCTGCTCGCGGGTTTGTCCTGACTCGGTGGCGGCAGGATCGGCAGCCGGTCATTCGACTTCGGCTTCTTCTGCACTTCGATCTGCGCGGTCAGGATGCTGGGTGCGACGGCCGAGACCGGGACCCAGCCGGATTCCGCGCCGCACATGCCGTTAAAAACTTCCTGCTTGTCGCTGGTCGCCAGAATTTTGCTGAACGACACGAGCGGGGTGCCGATCAGATCCACGCCGCGCACCAGTTCGTCCGGGCGGCCGTCGGTGTAGACGCGGTAAACCATCACGGGCGTGACCTGGAAAGACTGCGTGCCGCCGCGGCTCGTGTTGGTGAAGCCGCCGGAAATGTCGCTGAAGATCAGGCCGAAGGGCTTGCCCTGCTTTTTGCACTCGGCGATCAGCAATTCGCGCAGCTTCGCTTCTGAAACGGTTTTTGTTGATTCGACGATCAGGTTGCCCTGGCGGCTGACCGGGCGGAGACCGGGTGATTTGCGCCCGTGGCCGTTCGACTGCGCGAAGCCTTTGATCGGCGAGCGCGACATCAGGAAGTTTTTGAGGATGCCATTTTCGACCACGGTGACGCGCTGCGTCTTCACGCCTTCGTCGTCGTACTGGTAATAGCCGTTCAGGTCAATGCCGCCGAGGTTTTGCCTGGTCGGGTCGTCGTAGACGGAGATGAAGTCGGGCAGGATTGACTGGTTGACCTTCTTGGTGAAAGTCTGGCCGCCGTCCTCGTCCTTCTGGCGGTGGCCTTCGATGCGGTGGCCGAAGATTTCGTGGAAGAACACGCCGCTCGCGCGGCCGGAGAGGATCGCCGGGCCGGTGTAAGGCTCGATCACCGGGGCCTTGCGCAGGTCAATCAGGTCCTTCGCCATCTTCTCAACCGCCGCAACGATCACCGCCGAATCCGGCAGCCGGTCGGTGGTCAGCGCGTCGAAAGTCTCGTAGCGGTAAAGCTCCATCCCGTCTTCGGCCTTGGTGCGGGCCGAAATCGCGATGCGCGAGTGCATACCACCGAATTGCAGCAACGTGCCTTCGGTGCTGGCCTGATATTTGTTCGTCGCCTCGGTCGTGATCATTACGTTCGATTCCAGAATGTCCGGGTACTTGTTGAAGAGCGCGGACCATTCCCTGGTCTTCTTTTCCCATTCGGCGTGATTCAGACGGGCGCCGCCGACAACTGGCAGGATGGCGGTCTGCGGAGTCTCGCGCGAGAAGTCGGCGGACTTGTCTTCCTCCTCGACCTTGATCACCTGGTTGGCCTTGATCTGGATCAGGCGTTCGACGGCGGATTTGTATCTGCGATCCGTCTCCATCCAGATCGCGCTTTTGATCGCGTCCGGATCGTCTTCGATGGTCATCCGCGTCGCGGCCCCCTGTCCGTAATACCCCGCGCCGCGGTGCGTGTTATCGAGCTGGTAATCGCCCACACGCACGTCCACGTCGAGCAGCCGCACGCGCCCGCTGTCGCTGTTCTGCAAAGCACCTTTGGTGGCGCTGACGACGTTGTAATCCGTCTCCGTGACCTGATAGCCGATGAAGTAAGGCGGCTGTTCGCCCTTCTGGCCGAGGATCTGCTGCGCGCGTTTGAGTTCTTCTTCGAGCGCCGTCAGGACGACGCCCTTGCCGGCCCTGCTCTGCTGACTCGCGCCAGCCAGGGCTAATAAACAGATTGTGATGAAGGTTGAAAGTGAGTATCTGATGGCTCTCGCGGGGGAATGGACTGGGTGCATTAAAAATCTGTCTCCTCTCGAAACCTGAAGCTACCTTAATTTAAGGATGGTGAGCAAGTGAAAATTCTGCGCAGCAGGGCGATTGTGAAAGGCCGGGTGATTATAAGGTAAAGAGCAATTTCAGTCGAGACTTTCCTCAGGCCGGAGGAATCGCCATTTCCCTTCCGGCAGATTCCCAAGCCTGATGTTTCCGATTCGTACACGCTTGAGGCCGGTGACTTCGAGCCCGACCAGCTCACACATCCGGCGGATCTGCCTTTTACGGCCCTCGGTCAGGACGAATCTCAACTGATCCCGGTTGACCCATTCGACCTGCGCCGGTTTGAGCGCCTTCTCATCGAGCCGCAGGCCGTGCCGCAGGAGTTGCAGCTTCTCATCCGGCAACGGCCCCCGGACGCGCACGATGTATTCCTTTTCGAGTCCGCTCCGTTCGCCGATGATTTTTCTGGCAACGCGCCCGTCCTGAGTGAACAAAAGCAATCCCTGCGAATCAATATCGAGCCGCCCGGCGACGGCCAGTCCCTTCAAGTGCCCGGGCCTGAGTTTCTGCCCTGACCCGTCCGAGTCGAACTGATTTGCTCTGGTGATCAGCCTGATCGCGGGGATGTAAGGCGGCTCAGGTTGCGCGGAGACGTAGCCGACAGGTTTATTGAGGATGATCGTCGCGAGAGCCGTCTGCTGCTTCCGCGCCTTCGCGTCGAGCGTGATCGTGACCGCCGGAGAAACTTTCACGCCCAACTGGCTGACTCTGACTCCGTCAACCAGTACCAGACCCTGCTCAATGTAAGCGTCCGCCTCCCTGCGCGAGCAGAGGCCTCGTTCGGCCATCAGTTTTGATAAGCGGATTTTCTCTTCACCCACAGTTGTGTGGCTGCTACCTTTTGAATCCCGTCAGCAGAACTCCCGCGACCCTGATCGGGCGCGTCAATAACTCGAACAGGATTCTAGCACGCCACTGCCGCAGCTCGTAATTCAGACCTGGCACGAGCCACTGCGTGATCAGCTTGCTACCGCGCCTGCTGCCTCGGCGGCCTTCAATCTGAAGTTCTGCAGGCGAAAGACGATGATGCGCGAATCGAGTGGCGCGAGGATGCGCGGGGCGTCGCAGAAGAACCTGATCGTGTGCCTGCCGGGGGGAATCGTCAGCGCGCGGGAATACGGAACGCCGGCGAAATTGATCCGCAGGCTGTCGGAGAAGAGCGGGCTTTCGATGCGCAGAGTGGCGTCGCGACCGGCGGCAATCAGCATCTCAAGCGTGACCTGTCGCGTCTGCGCTGAGTTATTGACGATCTCCATCCGGCCCGTCTCGGCGCACCAGCGCCAGTAATTCTCGCCCGACCGTTCTTCATCCGAAAAACCGTCCTGCCAGAGCGGCAGGAGCGGGTGCAGAGTGGCATCACGCCTCGCTTCCCATTCGGGCGCGGGGTACTTCTCTTTCAGCTTTCGGCTGTAATCATTCAGATCGTAAAACGCCAGGCGGCCATTACTGCTGACCAGTGGCTGCGCGGCCAGCAGCCCGGAGAGGTCTGATTCCATCTTTGCGCCGTTGTCAGCGTAACCGTAACGGTCGAGGTAAATGCCGCTGAAGCCCGCGAGTGAGAGGGCTTCGACCATTTCCTGAGTGGGCTTTGCGGTAATCAACTTCTGCCAGACGTCGCCTTCGCGCCACTTGACGCCGCCGTAGCTCCAGCGCAGGCCGGAGCTGTGCAGATAGCCTTTACCAAGGTCGTAGTCGTTCATCCGGTTGACCTTCGGATTTTCGGGGAATGAGACGACCGGCAGTTGGAAGATCGTGGCGCCTTTTGGCATCGCGCCCTCGATCTGCCGGACGAACCCCAGATCGCTCTGGTATTCGGCTTTGATCTGCTCGTAAGCCGGGACGGCGCGTGTAGTCGTCTGATCGAACACCCCGACGAACAGAGCGAAGGCGAGCAGGCAGTAAAAAGCCACACGCCGCCCGCCGGCCTGAAGATAATTTCGCGCGACGTAATCGAGCGCCAGCACGACCGCGAAGAGCGAGAAGAAGGCGATGTAGACGCTCGCCCGGTTCCAGGCCCTGATCTTCGGCGAAACGAGCAGCGCGAAGAGCGCCCCGAACCCGCCGGTCGTGGCCAGCAGCAGGGCCGCCACGTTGAGCAGGCTCAGGTCATTGAGCAGAGGAGCAGTGTTTTCCGCACCCGGTTGCGAGTCATCGCGCAGCCGGTAAAAAATCAGGCCGAGCAGTAATAGAAAACCGCCGACGCCGATGGCGCCGAGCGCCGAGTCGTCATTCTCGTTCACGAACGGTCGCGTGTTGTAGATGTCCTTGAGCTGCGACACCCGATAGATGCGGTGATGGCTGACCGGGAGCATCAGTTGTGCGATCTTGAGCGCGTAGACTTCCGAGTCCGCCACGTTGCGCCGCACGACCGGCGTGTCGCCGTGCCGGCGCAGGTAAATCAGGTCCGGGAGCAGTTCGACCAAGGTGACGGCAGCGATGACGGCGACCAGCGCCGCCGGCACGAGCAGGGCCTTAAGGCTTCGGCGGCGCACTGCCGCCGGCAGCCCGGCAATCATCAGAAAGAAGCAGGCGAAGAAAGCATAGTAGGTCCCCGTCGAAGCGATGAGCAGGCAAATGATCAGACTGAGAATCAGTCTCGGGTCTCGCAGGTTCATCCTCCGCCGGCCTTCGGTTTCCGTCACGAGCGACAGTCGCCCTGAGCAAACCCACAGAATCACCATGACCATCAGCGGCACGAAGTAATAAGCTGACAGGAACAGGTGATGCTGGCCCCGCCCGAAGTGAAACGGCAGGAAGGTGTAGAGCAGGCTGCCGAAGATCGCCGGAACCCAGGAGACCCTGAACCGCCGGAAGACGTAGAGCGTCGTGATCGTGGTCAGCGGGAACGAGAGCAGGTAGAAGAGATTGACGATCAGCCCGAAATTCGACGTGAAGAGCGAAAAGATTCGGAGCAGCAGCAGGTAAAAATCGTGGTCCGAAATCGGCACGTCACGCCAGTCCATTCCCGTCGGCGCGCCGATGGAGTCATTGAAGAAACTCCACCCGTGATCCACCATGCTCTTGACGAAGATATGGTAAAACATCACGTCGCCCGTGTAAGTGAAAGGCACCCGCAGATCGGCGCGATACAGTTGCATCACCACGGTCAGAATGAGCAGGCAGAATAGCGTCGCGCCGCCGTAAGCCGCGGCGCCGTGCCGAACTGCGATGCGCCGGGTGAGCGCGGGACTAATGTCGGGAGAGATTGATGCAGTCAGAGGATTTCGCATATCTGTACGACCTTGAGGAGAAGTTCTGGTGGTTTGTCGGCATGCGCGCCATCACCGCCGCGCTGCTCGACCCGGTGTGCGCGCCCGGTCGGGACCGCCTGATCCTTGACGACGGCTGCGGGACAGGCGGGAATCTCGAATGGTTGAAGCGTTACGCCGGGAACGGAAAAGTCGTCGGTCTCGATCTGGAAACGGACGCACTCGGGTTTTGTCGCGAGCGCCGGCACGAACGGCTGACGCGGGCCTCGGCCACTGACCTGCCGTTTGCCGACGCGGTGTTTGATCTCGTGACCAGCTTCGACGTGCTGCCACACGTATGTGGCGAAGGCGCAGACGAGCGGGCGATGCGCGAAATGTTCCGCGTGCTGCGCCCGGGCGGCATCGCGTTTGTACGCGCCGCCGCTTACGAGTGGATGCGCAGCGGCCATGATCGGGCCTTGGGTGGGCAGCGGCGCTACCGGCTCGGCCTGCTGAGCGAGCGGCTCGAGCGCGCCGGCTTTCACATCCTGCGCGCGACTTACGCCAACACGCTGCTGCTGCCCGCGGCCGCGCTTCGGCGACTGGTACTCCAGCGCGTCGGCCTCGCCAATCGCGGCTCTGACGTCAAGCCCCTGCCGCCACGACTCGGCTGGCTGGAGCGCGTACTCACGGGAGCGCTCCGCCGTGAGGCGCAGTTGCTCGCCTCGCCGGGAGTAACCTTGCGCTTCGGGCTTTCCGCGATCTGCATCGCCCGGAAGGCGTGAACAGTCGGGATTCACGGTCGCGGCGCCGCTTCGAGTATCACTTCAACGACCTTCCGCGCCTCTTCCGGGCAGAGCTGCGGGTAAAAAGGCAGCGAAAGAATCCCGCCGGCCACTCGCTCCGCCGCGGGCAGGGCGGGCTGTTCGCGGCGCTGAAAAAGCGGCTGCTGGTGCAGCAGAAACGGGTAGTGAATCAGCGTCTCGATCCCGCCTGCCGCCAGCTGCGCCTGCAACGGTCACGCTCCTCACATCGCACAACGTACAGATGCCAGACATGCGCTCCCGCCCGCCGAACCGCCGGGAGCTGCAGACGCGCGTCGCGGAGAGCTTCGTTGTAAAAGGCCGCCAGCGCCGCCCGCCGCCGGTTCCATTGTTCAAGCCGCCGCAGCTTGACGCGCAACGTTGCCGCGTGGGTAGTCATGAAAAAGTAAGGCTGAGAGGTTGAATCGGAGGCAGCGACTCCGTGTAATGGAAAGCGTCACCAACCCAATCACAAGGAGACGCTGCCATGAACAACCTCTGTTGTCCACG